>Ga0256405_10000826_pt1 | contig 94527 bp, 84 predicted proteins | sample RumenRJG_02DNA_FD_189096 | JGI IMG/M metagenome (GOLD analysis project Ga0256405, IMG submission 189096) | Bovine rumen microbial communities from Lethbridge, Alberta, Canada - RJG_02 | ecosystem: Host-associated > Mammals > Digestive system > Stomach > Rumen | place: Canada: Alberta...
ACTGGAAAGATTATTGTGCATGTACCAAGTAGTTTGGGGTATACATGCATTTGGGCTTGGGCAACTTCTGGAAGTACAAATTATACAGGTGGAAATTGGCCTGGAAAAACAATGACTTTGAATGGTTCGTACTATGATTACACTATAGAACAAACTGCTTGCAAAGTTGTTTTTAATGATAATAATAAGGGTAATACTGTAGGAACAAATAAGACAAATGATCTATGGGTTACAGAAGGTGAATGGAATTACATCGGTGGAAAAGCAGGAACATCAGATACTTCTGGTTCAAAAATCTCTTCAAACTTTGAAAAGGCAACTGTTGAAGAAAGCCTTACCGTAGCCGTAGAAAATCCAGCTGTTCCAATGAGACCTACTGTAAAGATAAACTACGCTGACGGCGCTGAAATTGATGTAAACGGCTCTGTTATATTCACTGTTACAAGCGAAAACACAGAACTTACAAACGGAACTTATACAGTCGGCAGCCGCACAGGAAATCTTTCTGTCGGAACAAATACAATCGATCTTCCAAGCGGACTTTCGGCTGGACAGACAATTACGGTTTCTGCAAATGTAGAAAACGAAGTTGGAAGCGCAAGCCTTTCACTCTCTCTTACAACCGCAGAAATTGCCCAGCCAAGCACACCGACTCGCCTAGGTGCATTCTACGAAAGATGTGGAACAAGCTTTAGTATCTGGTCACCAACATACAGCAATGTAAAAGTTGCCATTAAAAAGCAGGGCGAAAGCAGTTTTACAGAATATACTTGTACAAAAGGATTTACAGTTAACGGTGGCTACACAGATACAACAAATATTTACGGTGTCACTCTCAAGGGTGACTATAATCTTGCGGAATATCAGTTCTACATCAACGGAAAAGCTGTTCGTGATCCTTATGGTAAGATGGTGAAGTATGACGGAAACCAGCAGAAGAGTAACAAGATTGCAGATGGAACTGAAAACGGCTTCAGCTATACTTCTTATGCAGGACCAAGCATAAATATTGTAATGAATATGGATTCAACAGATCCTGTTGGAGGTTGGGTAGCCAGACCTGCACTTGAAAATCGCTGTGATGCAATTGTTTACGAAGTTCATGTTGCAGATTTTACAAGTGATTCAACTTGGAATGGTACAGAAACAAACCGCGGAAAATTCCCTGGAATGGTCGAAACAGGAACAACTTATTCAAATGTAAAGACTGGTATTGACCATTTGAAGGAGCTTGGAATTACTCATGTTCAGATTCTTCCGATGTACGATTTTGCAACAAAATACAACAAAACTCTGAACGACATTTATAACTGGGGTTATGATCCAGTAAATTACAATGTACCGGAAGACCGCTATTCAACATGCCCTGGTGATTATGTTGAACGCGTTCGGGAAGTTAAAACTATGATTAATGAGTTCCATAAGAACGGAATCCGCGTAATTATGGATGTGGTTTATAACCATACTTTTGCAAAAGAAATGTTCAACTCTATTTCTTCTCAGTATTATACTTCCACAGATCTTTCTGGTTGTGGAAACAGTATAAATACTGGCGTTTCTATGGTCAGCCGTATGATTCGCGATAGCCTTGAATATTGGGCAGAAGAATACAACATTGACGGTTTCCGTTTTGATCTTTTGGGAATTTATCATACGTCAGCCGTAAAAAATTGGGGTGAATACCTTAACAATGAGAACGAGGAAACTAAAAACGTGAAACTCTTAATGTACGGGGAACCTTGGAACGGCTATGCAACCGATACAGAAGAGAGTGCAAAGGTGCGTATGAGTGCAGTAAGTTCTTTGGGTAATGCACATGTCGGCGTATTCAATGGAAAATACCGTCAGTCTTTGAAGGGGGCAAATGACAAGGCCGCAAGGGGCTATATTTTCAATAAGAATGAAGACGATGGAACTGCTTATGCTGCAAATATTGCTGTAGGTTTGAAAGGTTCTGGAACTTCACTTGATAAAACAGGTTGTTCAGATACATCCGGAAGTTGGACACGCTTCTTTACGAGCAGTCCTTCCCAGTCGATCAACTATATGTTTGCTCATGATAATCTTTGTTATTGGGATAAAATCAATACTGCCGGAGTTACTGAAAACAATTATAAAAAGAGAATCGTCAAGTTTGGTCACGGAATCCTTCTTGTAAGCCAGGGAATTCCATTCATCCATGCAGGTGATGAATTTTTGCGCACAAAGGAAAAAGGTGCAGGCAGTTCAATGAGTCACAACAGTTATATGGCTGGAACTGCAACAAATTCTATCGACTGGAGTCTTAAAGCTACAAATAAATCTGTTTTCCAGTATCACGCAGATCTGATTGCATTGCGAAAGGCAAATGATGGATTGCGTAATAGAAACGGAGTGGGAACTACTGAATGTGTTGGTAATGCAGTAAAGTATTATGTACAGAATTCAGATAAGACAAAACTTTGTATTGTAGTTAATCCAGAAAATGAAATCGATAATCCTGTTAGTGGAACAAAGATTTTTGATATTCACGGTTCTACCCCGGCTTCAGACAAATGTGAAGGAACTGCGGTTACAATTTATAAGTATTAAAAAAGGTCGTTTTCAGACTTTGAACGGCTGGTAATTTCCAATGAGCCGTTCAGCTGATACCAAGCATCTTGAACAGCTCTTTTCCGCGGACATAGAACAATGGCTCTACTATCTGCGGAAAATGTTCGTTCAAAAAATCGAGGTACTGTTCAAGTTCCTCGATTTTTTTTGTCGTTCCGAAAATTATTTCGCAGTAGCCGACTTCTCGATCCTGTTTTGCAGCTTTGTTCTCATACTGCCGCACGGCTTTTACAAAGTCATAGTGCTTAAGTTCTTCAAGCTGACCGACAGAAAGCAGCGGAAATTTAAAATTCATCGCACATTCAAAATCAGGGTATTCTGAATCCAATATAAGTTCAAATATTGATTTTCTTGTACTTACTGAATAAGTTCCAGAGATTCCTGAAAGGCGTGGATTAATATCAACGATATACCATTTGTCGCCATCAAAAACAAGATCTGTCTGTGCTATCCCTGAAAACTGCATCAGGTTTGCAAGCCGTTCCAGCTGTTCGTTCAATTCGTCTATCTTGAAACGATTGTCCGTAACAGGTCCGATTTTTATGCTCTGCTTTGGGCTTGTGATGCCGTATTTATTTAGAGAAAGAATGAAGGGCGGCATTATACGATAATTTCCAGGTGTGCCATATATTTCAGAACCAAAATGCAATCCATGTATGTATTCTTCTACCAGGCGGTCTGAATTATTTCTTTTTGATAGCAGAAGTTTTTTTACTTCCTCAAAAGAAGAACAGACGTCCATTGCAAATGAGCTTAATCCGGTCGTGTCTTTTACGACTACTGGAAAATTGAGTTTTTCAATTTCATGCAATACAGCAAGCTGGTAGACATTTTCTTTAATCTCTTTTTTTGTCTTAAAAAAAAGCTCATGATTTACATAGACTGCATTCTTTACATTAAAGCCGTTCGCCTGTAAAAAATTGTGGGTCAGACTTTTATCAAAGCTAATAAGGCTCGTCTTTGAGGGATTGAACCAGGCTTTTATTCCGCGCCCTTTCAGTTTTTCCCCAATTATAGAATCTTTTAGGCAAAGCCAGTCAAAAGGTGCAAGCCAGAAAGAAAAAGCAATGACCAAATCCGGGTTATATGAAAAGATCTTTTCAACAATACATTCAATGCTGTCGTCTTCAAAAAGACCGTAAGTTACAGAATTACTTTTTTCAGCAATAGAGTTTCCATCCGTATCCACAAGAAAAAGTCCCGGCAATTGAGTTAAAACAATGTATTCATTTTCCGGGTGTTTCTTGCAAAGTTCATCCAGCTGAGTCTTTATGCTTGGGTAAGTAAGATAATTCCAATCATCCCCGTTGAATACGTTTGCATTTGTACTATAAAAAAGAATTTTCATAAAATCATATTATCATAAAAATATTTTTAGGTCGAACACAGTCTGAACAAGATAAAAAAAGGAAATGATTTCTAATTTTCAGTATTGATAACTTTTTGACCTCTCCCAACTAATGCGGTTTATTGAGTAAAAAAAAATATTCATGTAAACTGTTCGTATGAATATGGAAGCTTTTATTCTTGGTTGTGGCGGTATGATGCCTTTGCCGTACAGGCACCTTACATCCGTTCTTCTCAGACGGGACGGAGATCTTTTTTTGTTCGATGGCGGGGAAGGCACACAGGTTTCTTTAAAACGGCTGAACCTGAAATGGAAAAAAATCACAGCCATATTTGTTTCCCATACTCATGCAGATCATGTTACCGGGCTTCCGGGAATACTCATGCTTTCTGCTCAGGTTGACAGGTCAGAGCCGCTTTATATTTATGGCCCACCAAAAATTGCAGAATATATTGAAACCAGCAGGAAAGTGCTGGATATGTATATAAACTATCCTATTGTTGTAAAAGAAATTACGGCACCTTGTATTGTTCATCAGGGGGAAGATTTCTATGTAAGATGCTTTCCATTGGATCATACAAAAACATGTGTAGGCTATACGCTTGAGGAACTTGACCGACCGGGAGAATTCAATCCTGCGAAAGCGGCAGAACTTGGCGTTCCTATGGGGCCGATGTGGGGAAAACTCCAAAAGGGATTTTCGGTTGAAACGCAAGATGGAAGAACAGTTCTCCCTTCTGAAGTAATGGGCGAAAAACGAAGCGGACGTAAATTCAGTTTTGTAACAGATACACTTTATAAACCTTATATTGCAGAAGAGGTACGAGGCTCTGATCTTCTTGTTTGCGAAGGAATGTTTGAAGACGAACTTATTGATCAGGCAAAAGAAAAAAAACACATGACTGCAAGTCAGGCTGCAACCATTGCTAGAGATTCAAATTCAAAGCGGATGTGTATGATTCATTATTCTCCGCGATATACGGACAAGGAACTTCCTAAGCTTCTGGAACAGGCAAGAAAAATATACCCGGGAGCAGAACTTTCCAAGGACAGAATGCATATTGAAATCCCATATGTTGACTGACAATTTTACCGGGAAGGCAGTTTTAAAATGATAGAACTGATTGATTTTTCTAAATCATATTCACACAATAAAAAAATTATAGTTCAAAACATTAGGTTAAAAGCAGAAAAAGGTTCTGTAACCGGACTTTTAGGACTGAACGGAGCCGGAAAAACGACTATAATAAAAGCATTATGCGCGCTTCATTTTGCAGACAACGGAAAAATTATTGTAAGCAGCAGCGGCAGAAAATATGATGCAGAAAAAGATATCGAGGCTGTAAAAAAATCAATAGGATACGTTCCTGAACAGCCTGAACTTCCGGGATTTCTTACAGTAAAGGAATACCTTCTGTTTGTTCAGGAACTTTATGATGTAAGAAGGGAAGAACGGAAAATTTTCTTTGAAAAGACCGTAGCAGAATGCATGCTTGAGTCCGTCCTTGAAAAAAAAATAAGGACGCTTTCCAAAGGTTTCAAGCAAAGAGTGTGCCTTGCCGCAGCCCTTATCCATGAGCCTGAAAACCTTATTCTGGACGAGCCTGTAAACGGGCTTGACCCGGCTCAGATTATTCAGTTCAGGAAAATCATAAAACATGCAGCAGAAACAAAAACAGTTCTGCTTTCTACTCATCTTATGCAGGAAGTTCAGGCGGTCTGTTCAAAAATCTATATTATCTCTGATGGAAAAATCTCTGCGGAAGGTACAGCTGGGCAAATTATGGCTTTTACAGGTACAGCTTCAATTGAAGATGCTTTTTTAAAAATCACAGGAGCAACTGATGAGAAATTATCTTAAATTCAAACTTTTTTGCGTCCTTCAGAATCCGCTTTTTTTTATAATCTCTCTTGCATTCAATCTGTTTTGTCCTGTTTATTTTTTCTTGATAAAGAATTTTTTTGGCGGCAACGGCAGCACTGATATTTATCCGTTCTTTTTTATCGTATCTGCCGTTTCTTCTATAATCATCCCGGTATTATGCCTGAACCTTCGATTCAGTAGCTTTGAAGATTTCATTCCGCTTTCAAGCCTAAAAAAAACATTTGTAAAATGTATTGTAATTTCGATTCAATTTACACTTATGCTTTTACCGCAGACGGCACTTCCGCTATGCCTAAATCTTTTTGGAGATGTTGATGCTAGTATTTTTTTCACCGGGATTCTGTTTCTAGAACTTTTTGCCTTTACAGCAGCGGCTTTATGTCTTTTTCTTGAAGAATTGACAGGAAACGCACTGGCTGCATTTTTTATTTCTTCCGTTGTGCTAGGTGCTGTAAACGGAATTAATTTTCTTATGATTTATGCAAATCCTCTTCCCGCAGTTTCATCACTTATCAAAGCAGTGAGCCTTGCCTGGCATTTTGATTCAGCCGGAAAGGGAATTCTAGACACAAGGGATTTTTTCTATTTTGTAATCATTTCTGTTTTCTTTGTTCTTGCAGCTGTTTTTTTTGAAAACAAGAAAAAGGGAATGAAACTTTACGATGAACAAAAAACAGCAGCAATCTGCATTGTAATAATTCTTGTTACAGGACTCCTTAATTCAAATCATTTTTATGTGCGTCATGATATTTCCCGGGATCATAAAACGTCGGTTTCTGCATACAGCAAAAATATTTTGAGACTTGCAGAAGATAAAATCCACATAACTTATTACCGAAGTTCGCTCTTGAACGATTTATATCCTCAGTCTCGAGACATTCATGATTATCTTTATGAACTTTCCATGCAAAAATACATCTCTTACGAAGTTAAGTCTCCGGAAAAAAATGGAAATACAGAGCTGCTTAATAAATATGGTATTTATGGACGTCAGTTCCAAACACGGGGAAACAACACAACGGAATTTACAACGGTTTATTCTACGGTTGTAATTGAATATGCAGGATGCTGGGACGTAATTCCTTTTATTCTTTCTTCTTCCTCTTTAGAATACGATCTTGATGTTCGTCTATTGAATTTGATTTCTTCAAAAAAGCGAATTGTAAACGTACTTTGCGGAAACGGACTTTCATTAAAGAACGATTACAGCTATGTTGTTCCGTGGCTTAATTCTCAGGGATTTATTTGTAATGAAATTCAACTTAATGATGAGCTTGATTCTCAATTTGCATACAGCGATCTCCTTATGGTTCTAGGCTCCTCAAAGATTTCTGAAGAGATGTGTGCTCAGATTGATGCCTTTATAGAAAACGGAGGAAAACTTTTTGCACTTACAAATCTATATTCTGCAGATATAGAAAACAACTGGTACATAACAGAAAATGCAGAAACAGCATTCACAGCAATGCTTGAAAAAAGGGGATTTGGAATAAAGCGAGAACTTTGTGCGGATATTTCCTGTGCAAGAATAACTTTGACAAGTGAACAAAATGAAGAAGGCAAGGACGATGCCGTTTCCAGAGCCATGAATTATCCTTTGTGGATTTCTGTAATGCCTCAGAAAAATGCACCAGCAGGAATAACTCTTTTTTGGCCGGAACCAGTTGAACCTCTTAACGGAGAAATAAAGCCTCTTCTTTATTCAAGTGATCAGTCCTGGCTTATTGAGCCTGATGGTAATTCAAGGGAGACTTTGTTCTTAACCAATCCATTCGGCATAAACGAAATAAAATTTGCTTCTAAAAAACAACGTCAGATTCTTTCGCTTTATTCGGAAGGAAAAGATAGGATTGTGCTTATTCCTGACCAATATTTTGTTAATTCACTTATGCTTGGATACACTGGTGGAACAACAGGGGATTACAGGAACCTTGATTTTATGGTAAACGTGCTTCTAAAGCTTAACGGAGAGCCTGAACTTGCTGAAATTCAACAGAAAGCCTCTTTTTCTTCCGGCAAAACCTTATACAAAGTTTTTGATTCAGAATCATTTATTTCAGCTAAGAACAGAACCTTGTTCTGCATGTTTATATTAAACCCTCTGATTATTTGCGCTTTCTGGATTTTCATGATAATCCGTAGAAAAAATCTCTGGAGCCTTCGATGAAAAAAAATTCGATTCTAAAAATTTGCAGTTTCGCCGGCATATTGCTTTTTATTTTCTCTTTTTTTGATTCATTTATATTAAGCAGCGAGAAATCTGTAAAAACAGCTTTTGTAAATCCGTCTTCAAAAAATAAGATTATAAACATTGTTCTTTTCGAAAACGGATTTGTAACAGAACTTTTTTTAGACAATTCTATATGGAAAGGAAAGTGTGGAACCATGATCTTTCCTGTTGAACAAAAACAGGTTGAAGATTTTACTGAAAGTCTTTCAAAAATAAGAAAAACAACTGAAATTTCAAAATTCCCCAAAAATCAAAGGAATGAAACTTTCCTTCTTTCATATACTGATGATTCTGGTAAAACAACACTAATTCACTTTGGGCAGGAAGATTTTTCCAGGACTCAGCGTTACTATTGGCTGGAATCAAACGAAAAACTTTTCAGGACACAGAATGATCTTGACCGTTTTTTACAGGCTGATCCAAGAATTTGGTATGATCCTTACTTGATTCCAAAAAATATTGATAAAAAAGATCTTGAAAACAATCTATTTTCTGCATCCTTGTTTATAAATGGCAAGCAGAAAATCCTTGGAGAATCAGATTCACAAGTTAAACTGAATAAGCTATCAGAATTAAGGCATGGACAGCTTTTTTATGGGAATACGGACATTTTAGTAAAAAGCGGAAGTCTTACGGCTGTAAAAGCAGACAAAACTATAATAAATCTTGATTTTTATGATCTGCAAGGAGATGAAGAAAGCGGAAAAGCTGTTATATATTCAATTAACGGCTCATGGAATTACGTAGTCCAGATAAGCGGGTGGACATTCAGAAGTATATGTGGCCTTTTTAATGAAAAAGAATGAAGAGAGTAATTATATTGTAAATAAAATGAACTGATACAGAAAACAATATGGAATCAGTTTTTTTAAAGCAAAAACGCAGTACGAAATGAGCAAAAAGGGCATTAAAAACAGCAAAAAAACCAAGATACCGGTGACAAAGTGCAAACAAAACGGCCGCAGAACATTCAGCAGTCAAAGAGCCGTTTTTTTCCGGTAAAAAAGATTTTAGAATATGAAAGCCAGCTTCGGGAATATAGTATCTGAATATCAGCTCTTCAAAAGAAGCACTGAAGAAAAATGTAATAATACAGAAAAAGACATCCTTTACATTCTGAGGAAAAACCGGTTTCTGACTTATGTTTCCTGAATCTGCAAAATAGGCAGCAAACTGCAAAATTGTCGAAATAAGAAAAAGCAGGATTAAAGCTAATGCTGAAAGTCCTAAATTCCTTTTACAAATTTTGTTGAAGTTTATTTTTCGTGCCCCCAAAAAAGATTCAATAAAACATAGTGGAATAGAGCAAAGTAAAGAGAAAAGTGCCGTGAATGGAAAATTCCAGCATGTTAATCCATCGGGATGATTATTCAAAATGGAAGGAAGTATAAAACCGAAAAAAACTGAAAAAAAAAGTAGTATTTCAAAGAAAAAATAATGTATTTTCATAATTGATATGATATTATAGTATTTAGGGAAGACTTTGTACACAAAATGTCATTTTTAATTGCTCTTATTATTGCAGTTGCCTGTGTGACTGTTTTTGGAAAATTCTATTCTCTCAACAAAGTCAAGATTGACTTCTTCTTCAGAGGTTATGACGAAGGCTTTCATTCTAGTGAAATTTCATTATTATGGAATCTTTCTAAGGAGTGCAGTTTGGAAGATCCGATTTCTCTGTTTTATTCAATGCCTGCACTTACAAAATGCATAGCACATATAAAAACAAAAGCAGAGCATGAAGGCTCATCTAATGAAGAAAAAACTCAAAGAATGCTTTCAAAGCTGTATCAGTTCAGGAACAAAATTGAAAAGGATGCAGATAAAAAACGAGGGCTAGAATCAACCAGATATCTTTCCGCGCATCAGAAGCTGCGTATAATTCTTCCAGGAAAAGGCGTTTTTTCTTCAGAACTTATGAACAATGGAAAAATGCTGATTGTCAGCGTACCGACTCAAAAAGGACTTATTGTAATAGATGGAAAACAATGGGTCGGGCAGTCAATTCATGTATATCTATGGAGAACAGGGGATGCCCGTTACGTTTTTGATACAAAGGTAAGCGGAGAAGGACTTTTTCTTGGAAAACCTTGTATTTTTCTTGAACATACAACAAATCTTATAAGAACACAAAAAAGAAATGCAATCCGTTCTAAATGTCATATAACAGCAGATCTTTATATTCTGAAAGATAAAAATGTTGATTATTCTATCGTAGAATCTAAACCGGGATTGAAATGCCTTCTTGAAGATATTTCTGAAAGCGGAGCTCTTATCCGCATCGGAGGAAAGGGTATTCCAAACCTGCAGCTAAGACTTCAATTTCAACTGGATTATAGGCTTGTCGTAATGTTTGGAATTGTGCGTACCGTTGAATACAATTCAGAAGCAAAACAGTCAAGGCTTCATTTTGAATGTATACACATAGAACCTGTAATGAAAAATATAGTGCTCAGTTATGTTTATAAAATAATGTCAGATAACGATAAAGAAATTTTTGAAGCGCTTTCTCTTACATATTCGGACGAAAAAGAAGATTCTGTTGACGAAAAAAATGAAGCCCAGAAGCCTTCTGAAGAAAAAAGGGAAAACTCTGAACTGACCGCTGAAAAACTCAATGGTTTTATTTCAGAAACAGATGAAATATTAAAAGAAAAAGGACTGGAAAATCCCGAAAAAGAAAAAAATGACCTACGATTACAGGAAGTAGATGATCTTCCTGTTTTGGATTTGGAGTAAAAAATGAAAAAAGTGCTTTTTGTTTTGTGTCTATTTGCAGCAACTGGAAATATATTTGCAGTCGGCAGCAATAACCAGAAACGTTTTGTAAAAGGAACTGTAGCAGACAAGACAGAAGCTGTGCGTTCTGCCTCAGATAAAGAAATTTTGGATCTCGCAAAAGCAGCAATTGAGTTCTCTGTGAATTACAAAGATCTTCTTGGAGAAGATCCTGAACTAGCAGAACTTGTAATAAGCGGAATTGAATGTCTTCCTTATGAATATCTTGAAAATGCATCTACGGCAGAAAAAACTTCAATCGCAAACAGGCTTCTTACAGTATACGGTCTTTTTTCAGAAGCAAATGTGCGTTCTGTAGTTCTTGAAAAATTTACAAATTCTCCTTTACCTGTTGAAAATATAGTAACACAGCTTAATGTTTATGTTAAATCTGTGGATCCTGCGGCTGCTGATCCAGAGCTTATCAAGCAAGTAGTTTCTACATTGGAAAAAATTGGTAATTCAGATTCTTTTGAAATTCTTTTTAGAGTCCGCTCAGAATCACGATGGGAACCTTTTTATGCTGAAATAGAAAATGCAATCGCTATTTTGGCAAAACAATCTGAACAAAAAATTCTTGAGCTTATAAGTGCTGGAAATGTAAAAGATTGTATGCAGATGCTTAACCTTATAGCGAAGAATTCTCAGACCGAGCAAATTTTATCTGCGCAAATTGCAGAAAATGTATTGTCCCGCACGATATATATATATGAGAACACGACAAAGCTCAGCGAGGACTTGATCCCGTTGCAAATTGATTCGTTTAATTTGCTCGCAAAGAACAATTGGACAAGAGCTTCTGCAACTGCTGTGCGATATCTTAAAAATGCAGAAACAGAGTATACTCAGAAAGTTTTGCCAGAAAACGAATATTGCAAAATAATTGTAAGCGTTATAAAGATTGCGCCGATCGGAGCAATTCAGCCGCTTTCATCTATGCTTGTAGCACTTAACAGGCAAAAAGAAGCGAATCAGCAGGAACCATCAGAACCAGTCATGCTCTCAATAATCAATTCATTGGGAGAAGCTGGAGATAAAAATGCTTTTGATGCACTGCTCAGCGTTACATATTTTGAATATCCTGATTCAGTTGTTGCTGCAGCAAGAAATGCTCTGGCAAAACTTAAATGGTAAAATTTTCAAAATATTTTTGTGATCCCGTAATTCTTGCAGCTGTTTTTTCTGCCCTGATGCTTTACTCTGGTACAGTAAAGGCAATGGGAAGGGAGGAATTTTCATCTCTCCTTCAAAAAGATCGTATTGTCAGCATTTCTGGAATTCTAAGCTCTGATGCTGTAAAAAAAGGCAGATCAGATGTCTATAAGATTCGTCTATTACCAGAAACATCGTGCGATAATACAGGTAATATTTCAACTTGTCGCGGAAATGTAGAAGCTTACATTCCAGCCTATATGGCAGAAGCATTCATGCCAGGAAAGCTTTATACTTCAGATTCAAAACAAGTTAATTTTGTTTTTGAGAGCGGTGAAACTATTAAACTATACGGAAAATTCGGGCGGAACGGCATATTCTATGCAGACAGAGGAAATCGTATCGAACTTGAAAACAAACATTGCAAGATTTTTTCTGCCATATTGCGTTTCAGGTCTGTATGCAGAATGAATTTTCGCCGCATTATGTATTCATGGAGCGATGCAGGCGGACTTTTTTTAGCGTTGCTGTCAGGAATCCGGGAATATGCGGAAGAAGATCTATGCGATGCATTCAGGAAAAGCGGGCTGTCTCATATTCTTGCGCTGTCAGGAATGCACTTATCATTGTTCAGCAGTCTTATTTCGTCGGCAGCAGGCAGATTTTGTTCAAGAAAAATAACATCTGTATTGCAAATTGCGGCAGGCATTACATTCGTCTGGTTTGCAGGAATTTCGCCATCGTTATTCAGGGCACTTTTATGCAGTCTAATATGCTCATTCTGCTCTTTGACAGGCTTGATTAGTATAAAAATGATAAAGATTCTTGCCCTTGCATTTTTAATTCATATTTCAATAAGACCTCAGGATATTTTTGAGACAGCTTTTATGCTTAGTTATGGAGCTCTTGCAGGAATTCTTTTATTCGGAGAATTTACAACTGCCATAGTCAGCAGAAAACTTCCGTTCTTTTTATCAAATGCAATTGGCACTAGTTCCGGTGCACAGAGTTTTACAGCTCCAGTTTCAATGATAAAGACAGGATGCTTTGCACCTTCGGGAATAATAGCCTCAGTTGCAGTCTCTCCATTAATTTCAGCTTATATTTATTTTGGAATAATTCTTCTTATTGTCTGCTTTGTTTTCCCAGATTTTGTTCCAGCTGCTGCATTTCTTATGAAAATTCTATATACTGTAATAAAGCGTACGGTTCTTATCTTTTCATTAATTCCAAACCTTACGTTTTAGAGGTTGTTATGAGCGCAATGAATCATCCTGATTATAATTCGCCGGCAGAGCTAAAGGCTTTTTTGGATTCGAACGGAATGGCAATGCAGAAGAAATTCGGTCAGAATTTTCTTGTAAATGAACAGGCAAGAATCAAACTAATAGACAACCTTGATATAAATGAAAAATCAACGGTTTGGGAAGTAGGCCCCGGACTTGGTTCTATGACTTCTGAAATTTTAAAAAGGGGAGCAAATCTGACGGTTTTCGAAATAGACCGTGGATTCATCCGCTTTCTCCATTCGTTTTTTGAAGAGTATGAAAAAAAAGGAAAATTCCGAATAATAGAAGGAGATGTCCTTAAAAATTGGAAAAACGTATATGAAAACGAAGGCTTGCCGGACAGATTTTTCGGAAATCTGCCATATAATATTGCAGCGACTCTGATTGCTGATACAATTGAAAAAGATGTACGATTTGAAAAAGCTGTTTTCACGGTTCAAAAAGAAGTCGCTCTAAGAGCCTGTGCAAAACCTTGCTCAGAAAATTATTCTTCATTCAGTATTATTTGCCAATGGGCGTATAATCTCAGCCCACTTATGGATCTTGCAGGCGGTAATTTCTGGCCAAAACCAAACGTTGACTCAAGGGCTTTCCAAATGCTAAAAAAGGAAGAATTCCCGTGCTGCAAAGATCCCCAATTTTTTATGAAAGTTCAGAGAGCTTTATTTTCTTCCAGAAGAAAAAATGTTAGAAACAACCTCTCTAATTTTATAAGAAATTCTGATGTAACTCTGGCAGCCCTTGAAAAAGCAGGTATCGACCCGATGGTTCGAGCAGAAGCCCTGCCTGTTGAAAAAATCTTATTGTTATCCGATGTTCTAACTGATATACTGAAAAAATAGAATTAACGATAAGAGGCTGTTTATGTCGACTATTGAGGAAAGACTTTATAATATAAAAAAACAAATCAATGAAGCTGAAAAAAAAGCTGGAAGAAAAGAGAATTCTGTAAAACTTCTTGCTGTTTCAAAATTTCATCCAGCAGAAGCTGTTATTGAAGCATATAATGCCGGTCAGCTTGAATTCGGAGAAAACCGTGTTCAGGAAGCCTGTTCAAAATTTTCAGAAGTTTACAAGAATACAACAGGTGTAAGACTTCATATAATCGGTCAGCTACAGACAAACAAAGTAAAAAAAGCAGTAGAAACAGCTTCCATGATTGAATCAGTTGACAGGCTGTCTTTAATTCAGGAGATTGAAAAACAGGCTGCAAAGCTGAATAAAACAATACAGATACTCTTTGAATTTCATACAGGAGAAGAATCAAAATCCGGTTATGAATCGTACGAACTTCTAAGAGAATCGGTTGCTTACTGTGCAGAAGGAAAAGCTCCTCATGTAGAACCAAAGGGATTTATGACAATGGCACCTTTTACAGAAGATAAAGAAAAAATTCGTTCATCTTTTGTTCAAATGAGAGAAACAGCCGAAAAACTTCAGAAAGAATTTCCAGATCTTTCACTTTCGGAACTTTCAATGGGAATGAGCGGTGATTTTGAAATCGCAATTCAAGAAGGTTCTACAGAAGTAAGAATTGGAACAGCTATTTTTGGAGAAAGGATTTATAATTAATGGTAAAAAAAAGAATACTTTTGTTTTTTATTTTAATTTTCTCTTTTTACCAGATTTTTGCAGACAATGTAAAATCAACAACCCCAGAACCATATTCAAAAGAAGAATTTCCCGGGTTTATGCATGACCTTCGTCGTGCTGAAATTATTACGCTTGGTGCAATGCCGTTCGTGACTTTTAATCTAACATTCGGATACTCCTTTGCAAATTATGCAATTCATGGTTTTGATTCATCATATTGGGTTAATCCGTTTGCAAATTCTTCCGATGACAATGCATTTTCTTCTGACGAACAGATTGCAATAATTGTTGCCTCAGTTTGTATAAGCGCAGGAATTGGACTCACAGACTTTATCGTTCATGCAGCAAAGCGAAACAATCAGATGAGAAAGCTGAAGAACCAGAAAAAAGGTCCTATAGAAATCACGCCAGTAGCAGAAGATCCTTCCGCTGTAAAAATAGATGCACCGGCCAGATCTTCGAATTCAAACTTAAAAAAGGACGAGCCGGAAATGCCTCAGGAATTGATAGAAATATTTTCGGATGAAGAATATGTTCTGCCAGGAAAAAAAGGATGAGCAATTTTCATTATATAGTTCCAAAAGATTTTCCTTCCTCTGTAAGACTTGATCAGTATATTGCCTCTATTTCTCCTGATATGAATCGTTCAAAACTAAAAAGCGGTGCGCAAGAACTTCTTGTAAATGGAAAAAAAGCAAAGTTTTCTACTAAAATAAAAGCTTCTGACCTTATTGATATCGTTTGGGAAGATAATATACCGGATAATATTGAACCTGAGCAAATTCCTCTTAGAATCATTTATGAAAATGAGAACGTAACAATCGTAAATAAACCCCAGGGAATGGTAACTCATCCGGCTGCGGGAAACTGGTCAGGGACTCTTGTAAATGCGCTGCTGTTTCATTGGGGACGTTCTGCAGTGAGCCAGATTAAGGATGCTCCTGAAAATGATATAATAAAAAGACGACGAACAGGAATTGTTCATCGTTTGGATAAAGATACGTCAGGTCTGATAATAACTGCTAAAAACAGGGAAACTGAAGAATATCTTGGCCGTCAATTCAAAGACAGGCTTATTCAGAAAGAATATATATGTATTTGTACAGGACGACCTCCTGCTTCAAGCGGCGATGTAAAAACTCAAATAGTACGGGACATGAAAAACCGGCAGAGATTCAAGGCTGTAACAGGCACAGAAGAAGGAAAATTTGCCCGGACGATTTATCATTGCATAGCCTGTTACGGTCCATATTCAATTATGCGAGTAAGAATCAAAACCGGACGAACCCATCAAATCCGTGTACACATGAGATACCTAGGATGCCCGATTTTGGGAGATAAGATTTACGGCAAACCGAATGAATTGTTCCCGGATGCAACCCTTATGCTTCATTCCCGACAAATGATAATACGTCTTTCAGAATCAGAAAAATACAGACGGTTCCGGGCACCGGTTCCACTAAGATTCATGAAAACTGTTAAAAAACTACGGGAAAAATATCCTAGAGAAGTAATGCCGAAGGTCAAAGCTTTATGCAGAAAATAAAATTTATTCATGGACCTTCAGAAACAGAACCGTTTGTAGTAATTCAAAAAGCTGCAGGACTTCCTTCTGCACCATTAACAGAAAATGATTCTGAAAATGCTTTTTCTATGGCGGCGGAATATTATCCTGAGCTCCGTGCCATAAATGGAAAAAAGCCTATTGAACATGGATTGATTCACCGGCTGGATACAGCAACGGAAGGACTTATTCTTATTGCCGCAACTCAAGAATTTTACGATTTTATGCAAATTGAACAGAACGAAGGTAGATTTGTAAAAACGTATAGGGCAGAGTGTAATATCACAAAAAATAACACTGAAATTCTAGGTTCTTTTCCTGCAAATCCAGTACAAAATCTTATAGCTGATAAGGAAAATAAAACTTTTTCTATAGAATCGTATTTTAGAAATTTCGGAGAAGGAAAAAAACTTGTAAGGCCCGTAACAGAAAACTCCGGTAAAGCCGCCTTAAAAAAAATGGGCAGAACAAAACTATATAAGACGACAATTTCCCTGAATTATTCAGATACTTTTGAAACTTTAGAAGCAATCTGCCGCATACAAAGCGGTTACCGGCATCAAGTACGATGTCATCTGGCATGGTGCAATATACCGGTCATTGGAGATCCTCTTTATAATGCCATAAAAACAAGCTCCCAAATGCAATTTTTTGCAACTGGTCTCGAATTTAAAAATCCCATAACAGATAAAGACGAACGCTATTATATATCATAATTGTGCTGATTTTTTTTATAAAACAAATTTGAATTCTAGCCAGAATTTCAAAATCAAAAAAAATCGTAAACTTGTTGAATTTTTTTAGTTAGTATCTAATAGAACATAATTAAAAGCAAAATCTTCAAAATCAAAAAAATGTATCAGAACAATCATTTATGTATTACCCGGCACGAGATTTGAACTCGCAAGGATTGCTCCGCCTGGACCTGAATTGAACTTTTTTTTCAAAAAAAAAATAAAATTGATTTTTAATCAATACAAATTGATTAAAGAATAATTAAGAGCCGTTCCTTAGTGATCTTAAGGGGAGCGGCTCTTTTTTGTGCACAACAGAAGGTAACAGACGTTCGATTCGTCAGTTGTGCTATATAGGTTGCAAAATTCCTAGTGAAAAAATCTTATCTCAATTTCACATGCAACCTTGCCTGGACTTCGTATGAAGTTCAGGCATCTATCGGGCTGGTGTAAGGGTAACACGTGCAGGTCACTCGCTTGCAAACTTCAAGTTCGAATCTTGGGCCCGACATTTTGGTCAGTCGACCAGTAAAATTTTTAAATTCATGGAGATCACACATGAAAACAATCACATTTGCAATCCAGAAAGGCGGAACAGGCAAAACATCACTTTCGGTTTCTACAGCAGTAGAATTGGCTAAAATCGGGAAAACTCTAGTCGTTGACGCAGATCCACAGGGCAATGCAACGACATGGCTCGGCATAGAGAACATGCAGCATGAACTGTCAGATCTGCTTACTAAAGACGACTACACAATTGAAGAGATTAGAGAAACTATCCTTCCCACCCAAACTGAGAATCTTTATATAATGCCGACAGCAGGAATCGGCGGCGGATTGGGCAACTATCAGAAATACGGATCTAATGATGATCCCAAAGCAATTACAAGACTTCTAAGAAACATTAATAATGAATTCAAATTCTGCATAATCGACACTTCACCTTCTTTCGGAGGAATAGAGACATCCTGCTTTCTTGCAAGTCATGAGGCCGTAACTGTATTGAAAATCGATGAATTCTCAACAGACGGACTGGAAATTTTCTTTGAGAATCTTCAGAAAATGAAACGCCGACATGACACTGAACTGCCGGAACTTTCCAAAATCGTATTGAACGGAAGGGACATGAGACTTGTACAGCAGGCAAGAATCGTGTCTCAGATAGAGGGGCTTTTAAGCCGCTCAAATAAAAAACTGTATGTTGTCCCTGTAGAACAAGGCTTTCCTAAGGCCCAGCAGCTTCATGTTCCGTTACAGAATTTGGCAGATGTAAAAAAAGAAACTCTGGAAATAATTAGAACGCTTGCGGCGGACTTAAGCCACGGAACAGGAGCAGAGGAATAGTTTGATTAGCGCACATGTGCGCTAATTTGGAGAGGACATAAATATGGCATCAAAAAAAATAAGCTTCAGCAATAGTGAAAATCAAAATTCCAAAGGCCTGGAAACAGTCTTCGGATACCAGCCGGAAAAAAAAGAAAACAAAACGACATTTGAGATGGTTCCTATAGAATCAATTACCCTGGATCCTAAAGGAGAATTCCAGCAGCTTTATCCTTTGGAAGAAGAGAATATATGCAATATCACTGAATCTATGAAAAAAAAAGGATTCCTGAATCATCAGCCGTTGGTTTTAATCTTTATCGAAGAAGAAAATTCAACATTTGTAGGAGATGGTCATAACCGGCTGGAATCTGCGATAAGAGCAAAAATAACCAAAGTTCCTGTCGTCAGGCTAAGCTATGCAACCCGACGGGAAGCTAAGATCGCAATGCTGGAATTACAGATAAACCGCAGACAGCTTACAGATTCTATGAAAATGAAATCAGTAATGCTGCTTATGGAACTTAGAGGAGAAAAAAAAGAAAAAAACTCTTCCGGCAAAAAAAGCGAAATCATTGCAGATCAGACAGGAATGTCATCCCGACAGGTTGAAAAAATAAATTCCATTGCGAAATCTGAAAATCCGGAACTTATTGAGGCTGTAAAGAACGGTAAAAAGAGTATCTCAAAAGCATACAAAGAACTTCATCCGCAAAAGAAACACACGAATGACAATACAAGTCATCTGGATACATTGGACAGCAAAGACGGCAATCCTTTTCCACTGTATTCCAATCATTCTGATGGAATAGAAAGACCTTCAGGTCTTATAGACCCAGTACAGGATTCAATCAGAACTAATGAGCGGAAGGCAGCCTACGAAGAGGGTTTCAAGGACGGATTCGTGAAAGCCGCTCTGTACGTCATTTCCTGCCTGGAAGAAGAAGTTGCAATCTCCTGCGTATACGAGGATATATTCTGCCGGCACAGCCTGGAATATGACTGTCTGACCAATTACAGCATGCATCTGACAGGACAACGAAAGATTGAGAGACTTCGAAAAAATGCCCAAAAAAAAGGACTCTGCGATCATAACCCAAGCCCGGTCATTGAACTTCCAGATGATGAAGACGAGATCATCAGGCAGAATGCAACATTCGACTTTGACGATAAGACGGGGTGCAAGTGATGAAAAAAATGTATTCGACAAGCTCTGATCCTGCAGAAAGCCTGAACATCCTTATCTGTAAGCTGGCAACGGACTGCTATATAGTCGGATTCTCATATTTTCAGAAGAAAGACGGTAGATTCATCCAATACATAGAAGCGGAGAATCATGCCTATCAGAAAGAATCTGACGGAGTTAAGTGTACATTGAACAGGGCCAGAAGATACATGGAAGAAGATCCTGGGAAGAACAGCAGGCTGATCGATGAATTATGGGATAAATATTTTCTGAAATAAAAAAGATTTACAGAAGGAATATGCAATGAGTTTTGATTACAAGCTGAAAGACACAAATTACATTCAGATCCAAGGATGGATGATTTCCCGGTTAGACTTGAAGGGAAACGAACTTCTTGTATATGCCCTGATTCACGGATTCTGCCAGGACGGTAAGAACGTATACAACATGTCGTTCGATTACATCATGAAATGGCTGAACTCTTCAAGAAGCGCGACAGCATCTTCCATTTCCAATCTTCTTGAAAAAGGCCTTATAGAAAGACGCGAAAGCTATTCCAGAGGAAACGTAAAAAAATATGAATATTGGACAAAAGTATCAAGAGAAGGTTTCCCGGCAGAAAAAGAAGACAATGATGTTTCCGACCAGTACGAATTCCGTACTGGTGAAAAATCCACCAGTACGAATTCCGAACCGGTTACCAGTACGAATTCCGAACCGGTTACCAGTACGAATTCCGAACTGGTAACCAGTACGAATTCCGAACTGAATAATACTTTAAATAATAATTTAAATATAAATTCTTCTTCTGAAACTGAATTTAAATCTGACAAAGCAAAAAAATCTGACGGACAGAAAGAAGAAGAGCCTTTTTCTAACTTCATAAAAAAGAAATTCGGCTCCGCACATGTTTTCACCAAAGATTTCAAGAAAAAACTTGAAAACCATATGCAGAACAATCAGATTCCACACGCAGAAACAGCAGATTACCTGAACTTCGTGTATGAACTATGCAAGAAGAAGAACCCCGCGAACATGAGTGCATACTTCTTCACTACCAGCCTGAACGATGTAACGGCTGCAAACTACATACACCAGAAGATAAACGGGGCCCCAGAGAAGAAAAAGGATTTCCGCTGCCCGGTCTGCGGCTGCATGCACAGTGCTTTCGAAGAGTGTCCAAACTGCGGGCTTGATAAAGACGACCGGAACAATGCCGAATTAATCAGCATCCGACAAAAAGAGCTGAAGCTTCTTCCAGAACAGAGACGTAAGCTGGACGAAGAAATGGTTGCGCTCACAATGGAGTTCATGTCTTTACCGCCTAACCGCTGGGCGGAAAAAAAACAGCGGAAAAAACAGATCTATGCAAAATACGGTCTTTTAGATCTGAATTCTGAATTAAATGCAGGAGGTTAAAGCATTGGAAAATGATGATCCGGGGATTTCCTCTAAGATAAATAAAGATTTGGAGGCACTTGAAAAAAATATAACCAAGACTTTTGACCGCATCAAATTTGAGGCGACGGTAACTGCAAAAATAATAAAGCTGACCAGCCGCAACAGCACAAAACAATTTATTGCATTAATAGTCGCTGCATTTTGCAGCGGAGTGTTAATGACAACACTTGTTTATCATGCATTCATAAACGGAATCATGAATAACTATCTGCATCGGACGATCAGAATAATGGCCCGGACAGAGATTGAAGAAGCCAGAAAAGAGGCAGACATGATTCTTCAGAATGCGAATATAAAGGCGGATGCAATTTTGCAGGGGACAAACAATTATGTCCTCGAAAGAAAATAAAAGGAGATGAATAAAATGACAAATCTTAACAAAGTAATCCTTCAAGGCTGCGTGACAAAAGACGCAGAATTAAAAAAAACATCTACAGGAAAAACATACTCAAGTTTTATCATCGTTGTAAACCGCGATTATAAAAACGGTGAAACCTGGACAGAAAAGGCAAACTTTTTCTACCTGATTTTGTGGGGAGCAAGAGCAGAAAACCTTACTCCTTACTTAAAAAGAGGCCTAAAAGTGAACGTGGAAGGATATCTGGAGCAGAACCGCTATGAAAAAAACGGCATCAAGGAATCAAGGACAGAGATAAGGATCGAAAAGCTTTTTATGCTTTCAAAATCTATTGCAGCAGATAATATTCCGGAACCTGCCGTTGACAGTGCATTTAATTCTCAGGAAGAAGCAAAAAATGAAGAACAGACTGAAGATTTTATAATTCCCGAAGATGAAGGTATTTACTAAATGAAAAAGAAATCAACTTGGACATTACAGTCAAATAGACAGACTCCTCTTGAAATGTATATGCAGCTTATAAAAGAACAGCGTAATTCTGATCTGAGGTTCAAATATGTTGCAATAATTTCTTCTGCAGGATTTTTGTTTTCTCTCCTGATAATGCTGATAACAGTCAGGCTTCCAAAAACAGCACCTCTTGTAATAACAGTAAGCGACTGGGGAGAAGCAAAATACATAGGCAGCGTAAATAAGCTGGGATATAACGGCATAAAAGTTCCAGCAGTTGCAATTGAATATCAGATCCAGCGATTCGTTACCAATCTGCACGAAATCTCAAGTGATCCAAATATCGTAAAGAGGAACCTTAAAGACTGCTATTCATGCTGCACAATGGCATCCGCACAAAAATTAACGAACCGCCTTAAGGAAAATAATCCTTTAGAAAAATTCGGCAGAGCCTATAAGACCGTAAACATTGAAAGCGTTCTGCAGCTTACAAAAGACAGCTATCAGGTTGACTTTATCGTGAACATTTCAGACAGAGCAGAAAACCAGGTAAAACGAATAAGAAACAGGGGAGTGATATCAATCAAACTTATGGAACCGGCAAAGGAAGACCAGGTAAAAAATCCTCTCGGCATTTATATAACAGACTTTGATTTCAAGGAAATTGGAGAAGAGAAATGAAAGCAGTAATTTTATTTATAAGCTCATTACTATGTATCGCTTTGGCTTCTTGTGCAACAACGACAGAGTATGTAGAAAGTTCACAGCCAATAGAACCTCTTGCAGAAGCTTTTGCAGAGCCAGAAGATAAACAGATCGTAATTGAAGAACCAGAAGTAATTTTTCTTTCTTCAGATGGAATTAAAGATGAAAAAACTCTAAAAAATGGTGACGCAGTTGTAAAAAATTACCAGGACAAACTCATCCTGCCGGAATACACAGACGGCAGAATGAAAGCCTGGTACTACAAAAAAGGTGATATCTACCAGCTTCAGACACAGACATTCCACAGTTCAATAATACAGCTAGAACCAGGAGAAGAACTTACAGAAGAACCTTATATATCAGAGCCGCAGGTATGGAGAATTTCACGAGGTGTCTCATACGTAAACGGAATGGCAACACATATTATCCTTGTAAAGCCTGATTATGCGAATTTAAAAAGTACCCTTATTTTGCTGACCAACAAACGCGTATATCAGCTTGAACTAACAAGCCATAAAGACAGATACATGCCTTATGTTGAATGGGTATACAGCCGCAACCTAGAAGATCTTGATTCCTGGAAAACATGGAAAGCACAAAAAGATGCCGCAGAAAATCCATTGAGAATCGAAGGACTCAACGTAGAAAACATAAGCGTAGACTATAAGATCCGGTATTCACAGATTCGCCCTCCAATATGGAAGCCATCGCTTGTATGTGATGACGGCGCAAAAACATATATTGTCCTGGACAAAAAAACACTGCATATGACATTTCCGGCAGTGTTCAAGAAGAACAGAGAAATTGTAAACAAAGAAATAAGGAAGAATGTAATCGTCCTTAATGAACTTATAGAAAAAGTTACGCTGCGTCTTGGCCGCCAGAAAGTAACAATAATCAAGAAAAAGACAAAGTAGGTGAGAATATGACATTAGAGCAGAGAATATCAGACTACGGCTACGTACTTACAGCAGAAAATTACAGCGAAAAGCCGCATAAAGTATCAGATCCAAAATCAGATTTATATACAGCCAGAATTGTAAATCTAATGCTTCCATACATTAAAGAATCAATTTCTGAGAGTAAATTCATAACAATACAGGAAAAACTGCGAGCAATTGTTAATGAATGCATGAAAAAATGAAATTAAAGAGAGAACTTATGGATAACGAAAAGAAAGAACAACTTAAAAAACTCGTAGATAAAATTCAGGACATTAATGAAGTTGCAATCAGTTTCTTGGATTACATAAATATTTCAGACGTAAACAGTTTTATTACCGTTCTACAGCACGAAAGAGATTTGCTGAACAAAGCTTATGAGCTTATAGAAGAGGAAGCAGAATAGAAATGGCAATAAAATCTGAAATAAATAAAAAGGACCTCATAAACTTGCAAGAAATCTCTAACGAAGAATTCTCAAGAATTACAGATAATCTTTATTCTCAACTGATTAACTATAAATTATTACCAAATTTAGTTTTGCTACCTAATGTAAATAGCGTCTTACGTGAAAAGTTGGGAATAACAGGAAAACTTTATATAACAAAAAACAGATTACTTCATACAAATCCAGTCAGAAAAAATGCTCATAAGGAACAAGGTTTTTCCAAAGATGAATATAAATCCATCCCAGATATTATACGGAATGCTACTTATGCTTTGAAAGAATCTGAATCGTCATATAACTCATTTTTGCTCACATTTCTTGATAAAAACAATGCAGAGAAAGTCAATTGTATTATTTTTGATGAGGACAAAAACGGGAATCTTCTTACGACAATAAAAAAAATCCCGCTTCTCAGTCTGAGAAACAGGATTTATGAAATTGTAGGGGCTGGAGTTGAACCAGCAATCTCGAACGCATTACGCGAGCCGTCTACCACATTGACTACATCACCTAACGATTCAAATCTTATCACAAAAGAAGATTTTGTCAACACTCATGACAATGAAATCAATCAGCGCGACGTAGCGCTAATTGATAAAGCATATAAACTTACAAGAAGTGAATACCTCGAAAACAAAACTGAACTTTCGGATGAAGATATCGTCAGGATTTTGGATTTACCGGCAGAAAAAGAAATCCGCACACAGATAAAAAGTTATACAGATAAGGATTATTTAGAACTTGCCAAGGATAACACAAAGCTTTCACAGCTTACAGAGAGTCTTAAAAACGATGCAGAATACCTGACATATAGAGGTTCCTATATTGCAAAATCAAAGCTGCTCTATGAATCACCTGTTACACTTTGTAATGAAATACCAAGCCTACTGATTGGGGAAGAAATCGGAGAAAGCTTTTATCTTTTACCTTATGGGTATGCGAAGGATAAGTCAGAAAACTTTAAGAAATTTGCTGATATGTTGGAAAGGGATAATTTCATAGACATAAAACGGAATTATTCAACTAAACTAAAGCATAATTTTAAGAAAGGACACAATCAAGGAAACAATATTTTCTTTTTTATAACTTCAGATAAAACTGATTATGAAAAAATTAGACAAGAAATCAATAAATGTGTCTACAATCGTAAAGAAGTTCAAAATAAAACAGCTAAATACATAGTTTATATTGAACAATCAAATCGATGTGGTTCATTTTCATTCGATACCACAGGAAAACTTGTAACCGAAAAAGAATATACGTTAAAACAAATAAGGTCTTTCGATAACGAAAGACCTTTGGTCGCTCGAGGCAGAATGCAAAGCATTCCTTCAGGAACATCATTAATTCTAAATAACAATGATGAAAATGTCAATGATTTATTTCACAGCCTTCTTTTACGTGGTGAACTAGAGATGATAAGAGTTCATCCTGAACTCCATATATATTCAGATAAATACAAAGAAGCCTGCTCAACTTTGGGAAAAATCACAAATGAAACTCACTCAAAACTTCTAAAATCCTCAAATCTCGCATTCCTTCAATCAGAAAAACAAACTCAATTTTATAAAGACTTACAAAAAGGAGAAGAAAAAACTATGGAAAACACAAACGAAGAAATTATCAATCAGGAAACTGAAAATTCTATTAATAATGATTCACCTTCTGAAAACGAAATTGAAGCAGCTGAAAGAGCATATCAGGAATGGGAAGAAATGCTGGATGACAATCAGAGTGAGGAAAACGATAATAATGGGCAGCTATCAAAGTTTGATTCAGAACTTTCTGAATATATTGCAGGGAAATTGCCGAAAAATCATATTTTTAATTTAGGATTTCCTGGAAAAATTTTACAAAATTGCGGGTTTCCAAAAGACCAGAGAATTGAACTTTCTGGAAGTCATCTTGAATTTAAGTCAAAATTAAAAAGACACCCATTTGATTTAGGAGAAATAAAAGGTCTGGACGTTGCATTGCAGAATCCTTTAGCAGTCTTTGCTTATGGAGATAAAACAAAATCTCAAAATATTATTGTTAATATTGAAAAAGAAGGAAAAAACTTTTTAACAGGTATTCATTTTAATCAAAAAAATCGTGGTTATGAAGTATCTGATATTAGAACCTTGTATCCAAAAGAAAATATCGAATGGCTGAATTGGATTAATCAAGGAAAGCTGATTTATGGAAATAAAGAAAAACTCCAAGCCCTGATTGCTCAACAGCGAATGAATGTCGCTGAGGTGAACAGTCAAGTCGTACAGAGTCCCCTGCACGAACACTGCTTGGAGTCTGTTGAAAATATACTACAGAAATTTGGCGATGTCAAAGAAATTTACACAGATGGGTATTTGTTTTATGAAGAGATTAGAGAGCAATCAAAAATTGAACAGAAGTTTTTCGCATATTATACAGAAAAAGGAAATTTAGATGCCCGAGAACTTTCTACAGTAGAAGCAGATGAATTTTATACAGCCTTAAAAAATAATGATATTGCAAAGATCGATGAATATAAAAAAAATGATTTGCATGAAATTTCGGAACTCGCAAACGAAATATTTTTGGATTATACAAAGAATAATCCAAAAATTGTAAATAAAATAAAAAAGCCCGAACAGTTGATTTACACATCAACAGAAATCGGGCATATGGAAAAAGAAAATGCGAATTCTTTTACAAAAGAAGCGACAGATACCATCCAGACGGTAATCGCCCGAAACAGTTACGCACTTGAACACTCCTCTATCCGCGAACAAGTGGGAGCTGTCATCGCTAGTATACCTCTTAAAACAGAAAAGTCAATAAATCCCACCATTTCACCAACAGCCAATTCGCGCAACGTTGCGCTAATTAATAAAACACAAGGAGAAAAAACTATGCCAGGAGAAAAACAAATTATCGCGGAAATAGGATTCGCTGACGGAGAAATCAGACAGTATGAGGATTCCGTACCATTCTTGAAAGATTTGAATGAGGCTACCAGGGAGAATGCCTATGATACGAACTTCCGTGTCTATGCTGATTCCGATGAACTGAAACAAAAAGCCGCCGATGTGAAACTTGATAACTATGATCCTATTGAAGCAGCGGAGCGTATGCACAACGGCTATGAATGGAACGATGTTGAGCATGAGGCAGTGCAGTTCACCCAGAGTGCCGAGGGGAGAAGGCTTCTCAAAGATGCGGAGAACGGACGGCTCACCATGCTCGATGCCCGCGACATCCTTGATGCAGTTGAGAAAAACGGAATGACTCTCAGATATGACCCGCTCCCGAATTCGTATGTCGTGGACGGCTGGACTGCTGCTGACGGTGAGAAATTAGACAATTATGTCGTCTCTATGTCCGAACTTAAGAGACTTGCCGGAATCGAAATCTCGGAAAACAGCCAGCAGAATCAAATTAAGAAAGGAAATCTTGAATATATTGATGAAAAAAGAAGCCGAGAATGGGCTGTGAGGCAGAGGCTCCAATTGCCTCCTCTAACAGATATTCTCGGCTACAGTCCAAATCTTACCACAAAAGAAGATTTTGTCAATAGTCAAAAATCTTTATCTAAAAAGCGTAACGTTGCACACGAAGAAGCACCCACACAAGGAGACAAATCTATGCCAGGAGAAAAGAAGGAACTTTCTTTTTCAGAACAAGTTGATTTAGTTCTTGCGGGAAAATACAACCGTTTCGATGCTCTTAAAGTTTGTGATACACCGGACTTGCTTTTGCAATCAGGATTGAAGCAATTACCAATGCTGTATACCCAGAGGCATTTGAGGGAAGCAATACAGCAAAAAGACTTGCATAATCATACACATGGAATAAAGATTGAGCAGATAAAATCATTGCCGGAACTTATTAAAAATCCTGTGATGATTTATGATTCGCTTTCACGCTCAGAGAGTTTACTTGTTCTGACTTCTGAAATAGATGTAGACAAAATGCCCATTGTTGTAAGTATCAGACCTAATGGTAAAGGAACTTATGAATTAAAGAAAGTTGATTCTAATTTCATTACTAGCATGTACGGAAGGGAAAACTTTGAGCAGCATATAAATTCAGTAGTAAATAATGGAAAAATAATCTATTGGAATAAAGAAAAAAGCCAAGCATTGTTCAGTGTGCTTGGGCAACGATTACCCAAGGGCTTAAACAACCTTGACCCTTACAAAATACTACACCAGACAAATTCCGTTGTCAATACTCAGTTTCAGACACGCACAACAGAGCAAGAAACCCCAACAATTAAAAATAACAACGAAAAAAGCCAGGAAAGGCACTCTGATGCCAAAGACTACCTGATCCAGACAACCCGGCTTTTTCTATCCAAGCTAAAAGAAAAGAACCTGCCGTTTCTCAGGGGCAAGGAACGCGGCCCGAACATCATTATAAGACCGCAGGCCGCAAGAGATGCCGCTACAGGGAAAGCATTCACCGGATACACGCAGCTTATGGCCCAGGCACTCATCCAGGCCTTGTATGACCAGAAAAAACTTCCCGAACTTGAATATGACCTTATTACGTATGACCAGGCAAAAGCCTGCGGAACATTCATAAAAAAGGGCAGCCCGCATATAACTCTGACAAATTACAACAGGACAACAAATTCAGCATCAAAGCAGATGTATTATTTCAAGTCCGGCTGCAATTCACCGGAAATGATCGATTTACACAAGGAAAGCATTGCAAGAAACAGGGCCATAAAAAGGATCCGCCAGTCTCTTGAGAACAAAGAGATCCCTTCTGAAAGACAGACAGAAGAAAAGAATAAAATCACATTACTGCACTATGAAGAAATGACATACCTTAAGGCTCTGAATAAGGATACAGAGCAGTACTTCGACTCTTTAACGGCTGAAGAAAAAGAGATGCTTAAAACCCTGTGCAGCAAAGAGCCTCTGACACAGAAGACCGTAAAAGAACTGGCAGAGACATTAAGCAAGGACAGGCTCATTTCCGCCCAGCTTTCATCGCAGAAGAATTCAGGACGTTCCTTTGACGCAACGGAATGTATAGTCCCGGAAGATTTCATCGGAAAAGCCATGGCAGCCGCAAGCCTGGGCTGCTCACTTGAGACGACGCAGGGCACAATAGACAGAATAACAAAAGACCTTCATCAGACCTTATCCAGGAACATAGAGCATTATGACTACGGGAAACCATTCGAAACTGGAGAAATCATAAACGGAAAATGCCGGAACAACATAAAAGACATGTGCAATAAAGAATATGAAGCAGAAGAGCTTGCAAAGAAAATCGAACAGCAACAGATGGCTCTAAAAAAAAATCCAATAAATGCATTGATGGAACTGCTGAATAGAAATGACCTTTCAGACAGAACAATCGGAGGATACGAACGCTAAATGAACAGTTTTTTTGACGACGACACAGAAGAACAGGAACAGAAGGACCTGAACAAGAAGAAACAAGCTTCAGTTCAAGAAGAAAATTCAGTCCAGGACCTTTCTTCAGGATCACAACAAGAAGAAGAACAGCAACCGGAGGAAGAAGGATCCGAAGACGATTTTTCAGTTTTTGACGAAATTAAACAGTCAGATAATGAGAAGGAAAAAGAAGCTCAGAATACGGCCAGGGAATTTTTGATTGAAAATGACCAGGATCTTGGAAACGAACAGGACCAGACAATTTTAAATTCCGAAGAAGAAGAATATACGGATCCGCTTAAAAATGACGGTTTTATCCTTGACCGGAATAAAATCATAATGATCATTATGGCAGTTGTATTTTCAAGCCTTATTCTCATCATGTGCATGCCGCAAAAAAGAAAAGTTAAGAAAAACAACGAACTGGAAAAAGCCGGTTATGTCTACATTCCATCAGAAGTAGACAGATGGACCGTAGAGAATACAGAAAAAATTGAAAAAGCTGCACCGGAAAAGCCAAAGATAGAAATTGAATTTCCAGAAGAGAAGCCTGAAAAAAAGGCACCTGTAGAAGTTCCAAAATCAATTACAAGCAGTACATCTGCAGGATCTGTAAGACCGGAAACAAACAGGGACGAGCAGCAGAAAGCACCGTTTAAGGTAGATCTGAATTCAAGCTCCCTTAGTTTTAATAATACGCACTCAGCTTCAGGTTCCAATCCAGGATATTCAAGAACCGGAACAAATGTATATTCAAGTACAAGAAGCAGCCAGGTAAGCGGCTATCCTCAGTCAATTGCAGCTTCATACCTGGCAAACCAGAACGCAAGCTCATACAAAATGCAGAATGACCAGCGCGGAAAAGAAGAATTCATGAACCGCGCAAAAGGAGAAGGAGGCAAATATCAATGGAACAGTGAATTTTCTTTATGGAAAGGGACCGTTATTTCTGCTGTCCTGGATACAGGAATCAATACAGATTTACCAGGCGTAGTAAAGGCAACGGTAACAACAAACGTGTATTCAAGTAATAACGGAAAATATCTTCTGATCCCTCAGGGCAGTCAGCTTATTGCAGAATATAACAGCTCAATAAGTTATGGACAGAACAGGGTTCAGGTTGCCTGGAACACTTTGATAAGACCGGACGGACTTGAAATAGATCTCGGTAATCTTAATGGAGTAGATGCATACGGTGCAAGCGGATACAAAGGCTTTAGAACAGAACACCCGTTTGAATATGCAAAAGCAATCGGTCTTATAGCGGTTTTTTCAATTTTGGACACAAAAGCCAACAATATGATAGGAAACTCATCGAATCAATATGCACAGAACGCATTGAGCGATGCATATAAGACTACAAAAACGCTTACGGACAAAATCGTAGACAGAGCTCTGGACGTACAGCCAACAATTAAGATTCCTGCAGGAAAGGAAATCAAGCTTATAACAAACATAACAATGGATATACCACCGCTGGATCCTTATCCAGTGGAACAAAGATATATTAGGGAGTATTAAATGAATAAAAGAGGAAACTTTTTCAAACAGCTGCGAAAGCGACTGCAGATTGCTTTACTGTCTATTTTTGCAATCGCATTCAGCGTTACTTCATGCGATTTTTTTGCTGACGGCGCTGCAGAAGACAACAGCAATTCCCTGTTACTGCAATACCTGCAGGAGCAGATGAAACAAAACAACGTCGAAATTACTTCACTAAAGCTTTCTGGAAGTAATGTCAGCGTCCAGGTCGGAGGAATAGCATATCTTGGATTTTCAACAGTTCCGCAGGTAAGCATAAAGCCTTCCTGGACATACGACAGCGAAATCATCGAAATAACAGAAAATGCAAACGGGATCGTCATCAAGGGGCTGAAAGAAGGCGAAACCGCTTTAACATGTACTTATCAGAATCAGAGCGCAACGGCGATTATAAAGGTATCCGGCTTTGCAGATACCTATGTAGACACCACAGAACCGTACATTTATTCAAATACGACAATCCTCCAGCTTAAGCCTGGAGAGCAGGATAATGTTTATGTATCACTGTACAATGGTACAGTTGCGGATATAGACAGCTATAAATGGTCCATAGAAAATCCGGCCGTAGCCGAAATATCTCCGACCGGACAATACTGCCAGATCAAGGCCCTTACAAAGGGATATTCGAGGGTTAAAGTAACGAATTCAAAATCCCAGTATCCGTATTACATGGGAGTATATGTACTTGAGGATTTTGAAAAAGCTGCATTCATCAGCACTTCAGATGATGCAACAATCTATAAATGCAATGTAAACGAGGGCGAAAAAACAATCCATGCAAAGCTTAAGAACCCGACAACAGAAAATTACGAAAAGGACTTTAAATGGACTTTAACAGATGGAACAGATTTTCTTTCGATTGAATCAAACGGCGAAAGCTGCGTACTCGTTCCAAAAAAAGCCGGAACAGCTTATATACAAGTCAGTCATCCGCAGGCAGAATTTCCGCTGGACATAACAGTAAGAGTTGTAGAAATCGTAGAAAACGTGTACGTCCAGCCTAATACGACAACATTGATTCTTAACGGGCTTGGTGAAAACACAGGTACAATTTCTGCATCATTGGTCGGAATTTCAGAAGGAAAAGAATATTCAAATGATGACTTTTATTTTGAAGTAGAGCAGGAAACAGACAGCCGGGGAGAGGGCAGATTCCTGGATTACACTTCATTTGCAAATCAGATTACATTCACCGGAAAACACAACGGCTCCGCAGTCGTTTACATCGGACATCCAAAAGCCGCAAAGAAAAGGCAGGTTCTGGTAATAGCAGAGAATCAGACGGCAGATGCGGCAGATGCAAGCTGCGTAATAAGCACGACACAGAACTACGTAAAAACGAAAGTCGGCGCAGACGAAACTGTCCTTCAAATTTCAATGAAAGGCGGTACGGAAGAAGACAACCGGAATTTTGTCTGGAACGTAACACAGCAGCCTCTTGACGGCAGCTCAAACGTAATAGAGCTCACAACGGCTGACGGCCTTGTAAATGATTCAAGAATAGCCTCGAATGTCTACACTTACGCAGAAGCTCACATAAAGCCTCTGTCGGTCGGAACGGCAACTATTACAATAACAAATTCAAAGAGTTACTATCCTCTTGAAATCCTTGTAAAGGTCCTGGATGCAAACGCAATTCTTGAAGATCAGTATTATTTTACAGGTCCGGGAATCGTAAAATTCCTTAACAACGAAACATATTCCTATACAGTCTCCCTGCACAAGGCTCCAGAAGCACAGAAAGCCCTTATCCAGTGGACAAGCGACAATCCGCAGATAAACATAACGTCCAGCGGGGAAGAGGCGGAATTCAGCTCAACAGCTTCCGGTTCAAACATCTCTCACATAACCGTAGGACATATAAACGCCCAGGCACCAAAAGAAATATGCGTCCTGACAGCAGATACACAGGAAGAGCTTGATGCAATAAAGGCATTCTACAGTGATAAAATGTATTACTCAGTCAATGTGGAATCTGATGCGTATATATATGTCGATCATGTTGGTTTTACAGATGGAAACGGCCTGCCGTTCGATTTCAATTCAGTTGCTTCTCAGGTAATCTGGACAAGTTCAGATCCATTGATTGCAACCGTAGAAAGGACAGACAACCCTCTTGTAGGAAAGATAACAGGAGTGAAAGCCGGGGTAGCAAAACTCACCATCCAATATGGAGAAACAAAAGCCGTATTCACCGTTACGGTATATCCAAAAGGTGTAGAAATAGGACAGGTAGAATCAACAATCTATCTTACAACTTCAAACAATGTCGTCATATTCCCGGAAACAGGAATAACAAAGACCGTAGAAGTCAGTCCGATCGGTTTACAGACATCGAAATATAAGGACATTAAATGGGAGTGTGACAACACAGATATCGCAACAGTAATCGGAAACGGTGAAAAGGCAACCATCACAGCCATAAAGGAAGGAGAAGCCGTAATCCATGTAAGCCATGAAGATTCCGAAAACACATTGAAAATTCATGTCAGGGTGGGAAGTGAATATGTGATTGTAAACGGTTCGATATGCCGGCTTGCAGCCTCTACAGATACGGTTCTTTTAACAACGGACAGTCCGACATATAAACTCACAGCGGCACTCGTAAATGCGGAAAACGAATCCGACGGACTGACAGGCTTTAATTTTTCAATCGATGATGAATCCGTTGCAAAAATCACAACTCAGTTTCCTACAGGAAGCTGTTACATTAAGCCGGTAGCTAAAGGTCAGGCGGAAATTACGATAACACATTCAAAGGCTATTTATCCAAAAAAGGTTCTTGTAATAGTCGGAAATACGGCCGAAGAACTGGCTGAAATTACATATCTCAAGACAAACTCACCTGTAATATACGTCGGCCAGGGGCAGACAAAGGAAGTATCAGTTTCAGTTGCCAACTCATCAGAATCCGTAATAAGCGGCTATTCATGGACCAGCAATGATCCCGGCATAGCTTCAATCAAAAATACAAACGGAGCAACAGCCCTTGTTTCAGGAAACGAAATCGGAATAACGGAAATAACAGTCAAAAATTCTTCCGTTTCAAAATACGATCTTAATATAATCGTAAAGGTAATTGATCCGGTAGCAGCCTCAGACTATCCGTTCATAGAAGTGCCGGACCCGATCATCAACCTTGTAGAATCAACATCCTGGACAACGCTCAAGGCCTCCCTTATCGGAGGAAAAGACGGCGATGACCTGAATTTCCTTTGGTCAACATACGATTCAGACGTCCTGGAGCTGTACAGCCAGAACGGAGTTGCAAAAGTAAGGGCAAAAAAAGCAGGCATCGCAACGATCAGCGTAAACCATCCGAAATCCGTATATCCTCAGGACATAAGGGTAATATGCGAAGCCGCAAGCGCAACAGAATATTCTATCAGCGTTTCCGGCGGAAACATTGTAAGCATACGCCCAGATTCCGGGGACCATACAATAACAGCAAGCCTTGTAAACGGCTCCACAACAGATCAGTACAACTTCAAGTGGTCGCTCGATGTCTATGACATAATAGACCTTACATATTCAGCGAATACAGCAGTCATAACGCCGCTTAAACAGGGAACCGTCACATTAACCGTGAGCCATCCAAAAGCCGCGTATGACCAGCAGATCAAGATAAAAGTTCAGCAGTATGATAATTTCAGCTTCGGTTCAGTAAGCAAATTCGTTACTGCAGGACAATCTACATTCATACAGATGGAAGTACCGGCAAGCTCAACAGAAACTTACATCCGCTATTCATCCCTGGATACAAGCGTTGCAACCATATCCGGCACAAATGCCGTATGCCAGATTACAGGGACCGCATCCACAAGAGAAGTAGACGCAACCACGACAGTCACGGCGGAGCTGATCGAAAAGAGGAAGGAAACCGTCATTGCTAAGGCAGACCTCCTTGTAGTAGTAAAGCCATCTGCACAGGACTTAATCTATATCCGAAATACAGATGCCCTTGCAAGTACGTTCGTAATGCAGCCAAACACAACCAAGATCATCTCAGCCGAACTGGCAGGAACAGGAGTTTCAATCCTGGATAACGCAAATTTACTTTGGACAACAAAACCCAATGATGAAGCAGGAACAGAAATTTCTGATGTTGTTGTCCTGGCAAATACAAATTCCACAGGCTGGGTATCAGGAAACAGCGTTCATCTTACAGCAAAAAAATCAGGAGACTGTACACTCAGAATCAAGCACGAAAAGGCAGCGTCAGAACTTGTATTCCACATTATTGTTCCTGCAGAAGAAGCCTCTGAAGTCACAATCGACAAAAGCTATCTCAAACTCGAAAAGGGAAAGACCGGAGAACTTCATGCCAAGGTTTCAAGCGGTAAGACTGCGGACTACAAGAACTTAGTCTGGTCAATCGATAAATTCAACGGCTATGAAATCGCACGTCTCAACGGAAGCGACCAGGCAAAAGGAGAGTCCGTAACCATAACAGGAGTAAAAGCCGGACAGGCTACAATCACATGCATTCTGCCGGAAACAGGTTCAAAAGACACCTGTACACTTGATGTGGAAGATCCAAGAAGCCTTACGTTCAGCAGGGAAACGCTGCGGCTTCCTCCAGGAGAGAAGAACTGCAGGACGTTCAAATACACGGTCTCTCCGCCGGACGCGACCCTCACCTGGACAACTGCAGGCGGCATGGACGGAGAAGATTTCTTTGAATATTCAGCGACCCAGCCCGATGCCAACGGAGAAGGAACAGTAACAGTGACCGGACTTAAAGAAGGATCTGCACCATTACAGGCAGTCACAAGCTACGGCAACAAGGCAAGAATCAATATACAGATTGCCTGGGACTATACGTTCAAGCTGGATCAGACAAAAATAAGCAGGACCATAGCCTACGGTGACAAAATAGAAATCGGCTACAGCGTATGTCCGGCAGACGTAGAAATCACCGGCTCAAATGATGCAGCCATCAAGTATTACCTGGACTATGAAATATACAGCCCTGATCCAGAAACAGGACGCGGTAAAATCATAATCTCCCCGTTAAAGGAAGCTGCCGGAAAAGACCTGAAGCTCATTGCAAGGAACCCGTCATTCTCAACAAGTACAGTCAGCAGCTCATCTTCTTACACAGAGGTTATAGGAGAGGCAACCCTGAACTGCACGTTCTCAGTACCGTCCTATACTCCGTATGTAAGGAAAGTCTCGCTTGACGGCAAATATTCCAGAATAGACCCGGAATCAGAACAGACAATTACCATGGGTGACGGGGAACAGATGACCGTAGTTTTCGGAGTAAAACAAAGCCAGGCAGATATAAAAAATATATCCGCGAAATTTACGGTTGCAGAGCAGTATCATACCCTTCAAGATGAAGTAAGCAAACTGTATCTTGAAGAATCCAAGAGTATGACTTTTTCAACTGCACATGAACTTACATCTGAATCCTGCGGAAACAATGAATTCCAGATACTGATCGATCCAATATGCTCAGACTTGAAAAAAGAAGGCTATAACGTTACCTGGGCAACAGTTCCGACATACTATGGTGAGCGTATATCCCTTGACAGATGCAGATGGTGTGACCCAGACCAAGGGCAGCAACTTTATGTGTATGCGCGAACTGGTTGCACAAGATATTATCATCTTCTATGTATAGACGGTCATGCTTACGAAGTTTCAGATTATACTAAAGGTGTAATATACGGAAATTATGAAGAAACAATAAACGACAAAGTTACAATTCCATACTCATTAATACATGATCCTTATATCAGCTATGTAACTGATTATTCATTATGCAAATGCTATTCTGAAGAAGAATTCGAAAGCAAAGCATACTGGTTTGATCCGACATACAGGACAATAATGAGCCAGTTCGTAAGTGCCTATAAAGGGGTTTCAACCGATAGTACGCTGGCTACCGGACTGAAAAACGTTGCCGGTTCCCTTAATATCCAGATCATTCATAACGACGGAACCAATGGCGAAATGATACCAATTCAAATTTATCTTGAAATAAGGGAATGTGCCTGCAATTAATTTAAAATTTCAAAAATTCGCTTAAAAATAATGTAAGTGTCGTTATTTGACACTTACATTGTGTATGATATAACTACATAAATCAAAAAACTTTCAGGAGCAAGAAAATGAAAAAAACATTAATTCTATCAGCTTTAATGGCAGCAGCAGTAACTTTAATGAGCTGCACAACAGACAGCGAAAACAGTATTATACCATCTGTATTAACTTTAACTAAGACAAACACAACAGATACGGAAGAAAAAACAGCAGAAGTTACTTTTTACTACGAAAACTTTGCCTTTTATTCTAATAAATATTTTATATGCGAAGATGATGATTATATAGGAATGACTGATTGTACAGGAAAAAAAGTACTGTCTTTAGAAAAAAACCGCTATTATTCACCATACTATTGTCCCGGAGTAGTAAAAGGTAATGTTTATAAAATTCTAGTGACTCCTGAAGAATCTCGCATTACAAAAACTTTAAGATATGATTATGATGATAACTATTTATATTTTTACTTCGATGAAAATCAGCTGCCATTACATAGTACAATTCAAATACTTGATGTAAATTCAAATAAAATTATCAAGGAAATAAAATACGACTATATCTCTTTGAACTTAAAAATCTATATAAACGGAAAATGCGAAACTTGTTCAATTGAACACATCTCTGATACTCAATACAAATTTATTACTTCAAATTATTCAAAATTATTATTCCCTTATTCAATAAAATCAATTAAAGACAACAAAACAATTGGTATTAGTCCTGACTCTTGTTATGATGGTAGTGACGCTTATAATTTCATGAATGCTCTTGGTGACAATGTAAATTGCCATATGTTCAAACTTTACGAAGAAGACCCGACCCCAGAAACTCCTGTAGCCCCTGAAAAAACACTCGTAGGTACATGGATGACCAGCAACGGTTCAATGAATGCAACATTGGAATTCCATGAAGGAGACACAGGCATTATGAAAGTCTATAGGAATAATTCCTGCATCCAAACAGTTTCATTTAAATACTCAGAAAGCACGGACTATATATATATTACAGGAACATCTTACCTTAACGGATCAAAGAGAATACGAGAATTTACCGCAACAACCCTTACTCTGCAAGGTTACCTAGCATTCGGCTTCCCAGAAACCTGTACCTGGACAAAACAACAGTAACTTTAATTTAAGCTAAAAAATCCCTTCCCAGACGCTCACAGATTGCGCTGGAGAAGGGTTTTTGTGTATTTAAGGAAAAACATCAATGAATCATTTTTCTAACGCCATAAACGAAGATTCAGTCATAAGAATAGATATTCCTACAAAGCTTCAGGACAAAAAGTTCACAGTATACGCAGAAGGGGCATCTTACGGAGCCTTCCTGAATCCCGAAAAAGGCATATATGAAGTATTCCTGGATTACAGACAGCCTGTTTTGCTGTATTTTACGCTGGACAGATCAAGACGGCTCTATATATGTACCAATCCAGAAAATTCCTCATCAGAAATAGTAAAATTTCCCGTGGCAAACAAACCTCTTTCAGTAATGGCAACACTCCGCGGCCGTGCGTTCGACAGGTTCAAAAGATCCCTCAAATACATAAAAAAAATACTGAAAACAGACTGTACAGGATATGACATAAAATTCTACTGGGAACTTGCATACCTTTCAAACACAGGCCTTACCGCCGCCGCAAACCTCAAGACTCTTGTAGAAAAATATAAGCTTATGGAACAGATAGAAAAAATATATTCACAGGGAAACAGCGCAACTGTGCGCTGACAGGGGAGCAGGTAATATGAATAATTACATAACGCAGGAAGTATTAAATTTTTTCGGCATAAGGAATATATTTTTCAGAAACAGCGACTCCACAACCTGCCTTATAAAGCCGCTGTATATCGAACTGTCAAGGATGCTGTGCTTTTCTTCTGCAGGACTGACAGAAAGCGGCGAAGTAGCAATAGAAACAGATGACGGCGAAATTATTCTAAGAGCAAAAGCCGGACCTTCAGAAATTAAAAATGAGTTCTCAAAACTTTTCAGCGTAATTTTTCTGGATAAACTGCCGGAAAAGACAGCGGGAAAAATCCTTCAGTATAAAAAACTTGTCGTAAGCAGCGAAAAAAGAAAAGAAACAAGGTTCCCGGTAGGTAACAGCTACTGGAAAAATTTTGGATTGAAAACTCCGAACTGTACGATTTCTTCCGCAACAGGAATAAACATTCCTTGCGTGCTTATAAATGTATCAGTACATGGAGCACTTGTAATCGGGACCAGAAGCGGAGCCTTCCGGCTTAATGAAAAACTCACACTGAACGTAAGTTTTGAAAAAGGAAAAACAAAACAGACCGCAATGCTAGTCAGTTCAGAATCGGTCCAGGATTCTTACCGCAGATACAGCCTGTATTTTTCAGACCCAGTCAGCCTGCTCTGGCTGGAACAAGTCAATCAGCTCTCACTAATCCTGGAACAACAATCCTGATCAGCGCAACTGTGCGCTAATCAAGATATGACAGAATTATTTTTCCGGTCCCGAATAGTTTACAGTTGAAGGAGCCTGCTCACCGCCGGAAGATGCACCGCCTGTTCTCTGAAGCTGGTTGTTTTTTCCAGCTTGAGCCTGAGCCTTAAGATACTCAAGGGGATTCGTCTTTTGCGTATGAAGCTGTCCGTTTCCATCCTTAACTTCTTTTGTGTTATTACGGAAATTCCTTGTATTTCCAGGATTCCTGTTATCTTTTTCCGCTCCAGAAAATGGATTCAGAACGGAACCCTGTCCACGGCCATGACCGGAACGGGAAAGAAAATCCATTCCATGTTCTTTAAGGTTTCCGGTAAAACGGCTTGCGCCTTCCGTAGCGGCACCTTTCAATCCGGCTTTAAAAGCATCCCTTTTAGAAGCACCACTAGCCAAGGCTTCCTGTTTTGCCTGGCTTCCGGCCCCGGCCACTGCCGCAATATTTCCCAGAGCATTTATACCATTATTTGCAATGTCAGAGCCGAATTTTTCAGCATTCCCAAGAATTTTACCGCCCTTCTCAGCTCCTTTCCTGACCATGTGACCGGCAGCTACTGCAGCTCCGGCCGCAGCTCCTGCAGCCTGAACAAATTCTCCCATGCTCATCTGTGGCTGGCCGGTAAGAAGCGTTACAGCCCATTTTGGCGCATTGGAATTAAGAGCCCATGCAAGAAGCAATGAAAAAATAATTTCCGCAATAGTTGTAAAACTGAATGCAGCAGCTGATTCAACTACGTTTCTGGCAAGCTGCAGAATAATAACAGTACTGAAAATCATAGACATTGTTATGAATATAATTTTTACAGCCTGAGCAAGAAGAGAAGGCAGTATTTTCTGAACCATATCTTTCATAGGGTCAAAAAGCAGAAATGCAAGTAAAATTAAGGAGAACGTAGAAACAATACTGTATTCAACAATAGCCATAATATACTGCAGGATACAACAGGCACCGCTGACAACAATCATCAGGCAGCACAGAAAGACAAGCACAGCATTGAAAAGCTCCTTAATCGGTATATTTGAAATAGGAATGTTTTTTGCCCAAAAACCAGCATTTTTTTTGTTTTCTTCCCACTTATCAGACACAATAGTCATCTGCTTTTCCCAGATAATTTCACACGTCAAAGTCATAATCTTAAAGACAGCAGAAGGACTGACGAATCCTGTATCGCGGCCTTTTGAATCCTTAAGGGAAATATCAAGGGAATATGTATCAGAACCACCGTTACGCTTAAGGACAGAAGCAATTGCAAGAAGGCGCCTCTGATTACCTACAGGATTAGCCTTAATGCGCTCAATATGTTTCTTGGCCCGTTCAATCTTCTTAGTAAGCCTGGATATCTCTGCCTCATACTTTTCCTGATTCTGAATATTCGCGATGACAGTATCCTGATCATGAGTTCCCCTCAGGGTCTCATACATGGATTCCGCGCCTTTGAGCTGGTTTTGCAAAGACTCCAGATTATCTTCTGCAGCAGCAAGCTCTTCATTTTTAATTTCTTTTGCATAATCTGCAAAACAATCCGTAAGGATTTTTACACCGTTCCCGCACATTCCGACTTCCGTAGAGACTGTTCTCAACCAGCTGATCATGGACGGATAATACGTTAAGAGAAAAAGAAAAAACATCCATTTTGAAACAGTACCGATGAACATTTTCCGGCCTTCAAGAGTACCTAAAACAACCTGGATAAACTGCCATACCAGACCAAGGAGCAGCATAAGCCGGGCCAGCTTTAAGGTTAATTTGTAATAATAGGTAAGGTTACCATTAAAATAGTCAATCATATTGACAACAGGAATATCAATCCAATTGTAACTTTGAGCGCCGGTAGAAACAGAAGCCGCATAGGCAGAACCTGCAAACATCATAAAAAATAAAGGAATCAAAAGTTTAGTTTTTCTCATTAATTAAAACTCTCCGGAATAGATGACTGATTGTCGTTTTCAAGACGCTTATTCTTGACACTGTCTTCAATTTTTTTAGTCTGCTGTTCTGTCGTATACTTCCAGGCAGCAAACGTGCAGACCTGCCGGAGCTGTGCACCAATATCTTTTATGGCTACGCAAAGACGCTGCGTAAGCATTACATTTGCCTGTCCAGCTTCTGCAGGTGTAATATCCTGACCATTACCATTCATAACTTTATTTACTATGCTGTTTTCGAGTTTAGCCTGCTGTTCTTCAGCTTCCTGTCTTATTTTCTGAGCTTTTTCACTGGCTTCAGCAAGCATAGGAAGTGCAGTTTCCATCATTTTTTTATTGATTTCATTTACCATAGCAACATTCTGAGGAGCCATACCGTATTTACTCCAAATTGCCTCTTCTTCCTCTTCAGAGAGATCTTCACAGAGAGCTTCACAGGCAGAAACGAATGAATCTTTATTTGCTTCAGCAACATTTTTAGCAAAATCCAAAAACGTTTCATCTTTATCGCCCAAACCTGCCAGGTCTTTAAATGAATATCTATGGCCGTTCATTATGATATTTTCATTAAGAAAAGCATCCCGCATTTTCCTGATGTTATTAAGCTGCCTGTTGATCTGACTTGATGCATCCTTGATTTCATCACGGATATCAATACTGTGCAGCAGATCGCCATCGTTAAAATCAGGGGAATTAAAAGACCAGGATTTTGCCTGTTCATAAGCCTGCTGAATCATCTGATAATTCTGCTCAATCATTTCAATAGAGTTCATCACCTGATCATATCCCTGATAAAATCTGTCTATTGCAGCCAACCAGTTTGCCGCATCAAAAACAGGATACCCAGAGGCAAAGCCCCTGTTAAAACTGAAAACCGACATTATCCAAAAAAAAAGAATTGATTTTCTAAGCTTCATAAGCTTTAACTCCTTTCAGTAAATAGCTGTAATCTATTTTTTTTGCTTTCAAAATTTCAAGCGACAAGTCTTTTCCAGAATTTTTTCCATACTCAGCTTCAAGCTTATCCAAAATAGGATGTTCCTTAGCAGAAACAGTCATAAGGGCAAGCTGCAGGGGATCCAATTCAAGCTGAAACCGTCTTGTCCCTAACGCTGATTTGTAAAAATAATCCATCTGCTTTCTCAAGCGGGATAAAAGATGAATTTCAGAATCATCCAATCCGAATTTCTTATAGGAATCACGTTTAAGATCTGTATCAGCTTCATCATCAGGAAGATAAATCTTTGTCGGGCATTGTGATGCTAACGTACTTGCAATAGGAGATTTCAGAGCGTCCTCAATTTCCTGAGTTGCAAAAATAATACCGACATTTGACTTTCGAAGAGTTTTCAGCCATTCAAGAATTTTGTCAGCAAAAATCGGATTCTTAAAGAAAACCCATGCTTCATCAAGAATGACAATATAAGGACTGCCGTCAAATTTTTTTTCAAGCTCTCCGAACAGATGAAAAAGAGTAGGCGCAACGGCATCTTCTGCCATGTTCATCAGCGTTCCCATCTCAAAACATGTCCAGGGCTTAATTTCTATCTTAATATTTTCTTCCTCAGAATCAGAATCAAAAAGATCTGCATGACTTCCACCGCAATAATAGGGAGAAAGGCCTTCGACAATATCATTTACATGAGTTACAGGATTATTGTAATCACAGTACTGCTGAAACGAAGTAAGAGTACGTCTTTCTTTCTCAAGATCTGCCATATTTTCAATCGTTCTGAAAATCGCATTCTTTATTGACGGGTTCAGAGGAACGTTCTGCTCAACAAGGCAGAGTTCTATAAATTGCCTGGCATTCTTTTTCCCAGCCGGTGTATCAAGATCTTCCAAAGGCCTGAAACTGATGGAATCACGGCCAGGCTCATAAAAGTTTCCTCCGACCGCTAAAGTTAAGTTCCGCGCACTCCGCCCCTTGTCAAAGATGCAGACTTTTGCATTAGGATACTTAATCCAGGCTGCTTCTATTGCAGCCAAAAGCGTAGATTTACCGCCGCCTGTAGCACCGCTTATCCATGTGTGCATTACGCCGTCTACATTCAGATTCAGGAAGAAAGGAATATTATAATCCGTACCGCATATCAGCAGAGGCTTGCTGCATCCGCATATCTGATCCATAAATTTATTGTCTTTAAGACCGGACCAGACACTTGAAACAGGGATTACATGACTCATATTACCGGACGTGCACGGAAGTTCCCTCATGTTGGCATAAATGTTTCCGGGCATCATGCTCTGAAAGGCGGGAAGACAATTAAGAGTCTCTTCCTTGGCAGTAAAACCACAGCTTGAAATAAGTCCAAGGACGTACTGACAGTCTTCCCTTGCCAACTTGAGATTTTTATTCCAGACCATGATATTTGAACTGTATTCCCCAAGTCCAAAATCTCCGCTGGTAAGTTCAATATTTGCCTCAGCTGCATCCTGAGACTGACTCAAAGCCTCCTGATTTTCCCGGACGGACTGAATCTTAAATATCGATTCCATTGCAATCTGACCGATTGATTTTCGATTTCCGAAAAAAGATTTTTCAACGCTTTTTGTAAATTTCAAGGCCTCTTTCTGGCCATAACAGATATAACGTGTAGACCAGCGCAGTTCACAGTCGGCCCGGTTCAGCAGATCGAACATCGCCGGTATAGTCTTACCAGGAAAAGAATGAACCGCCACGATAGGAATGTAATTATCCCCCAGCTTAAGAGGCATCGAATTATGCAGGTCTTCAGAAGGCAGGATTTTATCCAGAAAAACAGCAGATTCATCAGGAAGAGAAATTTTCTGCCAGTTCAAAGATATTGAAGAATGAAGATAAGAAGCAAGTTCTTCTGAATTCAACTTCCTGATATTCATGTATACATGAATGATAGAGGCAATCTTATCCGTTTCCATCTTAAACTTTCGTATTTCTTCCTTAACCATATTTAAATCGTCTGAATCAGATTTCATAACCATTTTCAGCCCCTTCATTTTTGTTTCAGATGGAAGGGCGTAAGTAAAGCTTAAAAAATAATGATTTTCATAATGAGCTTTCTGATAGGAAAAATTAATTTCCCGCTGCCGGTCTATAAGATATCCGGTAAGGCTCTTGAAATCCGCACCAGGATACTCATTAGAAAGCTTTCTCTGCAATTCAAACTGTACGGTCCATCCTTCGCCAAGCTGAATGACAGCATTATTGAATGCCATGGAAACTGCATTAATCTTTGAACCGGAAGAGCTGCCTAAATCCGGCGCAACGAATTCATAAGTACAAAGAAGTGCACCACCTTTAATAAGACATATCCCGTCATCTGCCATAATGCACCACGGAAGAATGCTTGAAAGCAACTTTTTCTGATCAGGCACCCTGTAATATTTAGTATTTAAATATTCAAAAAACATATACCCTCCGTCTTATGCATGGTAGACATTTTCTTTGTGCAAGAATGCAATCAGGAAATCAATTAAAAATGGATCGTCTTTGCACAGATAGCGGCAAACACCAAAAGCAATTACACCAAAAATCAAACTGAAGAAAGATGTAAGACATGCAAGAATCCCAGTAAAGAAAACAATAATCAGAAAACAGTTTTTACCAATACCAAGCATTACAGATTTCTTCATAAGACTCCTGTGAACCGGCAAGCTGTAATCTTCATTCATAAAATCGCCCCTTGATTAATTGAAAAAAAACAGACGGTAAGCACAAAAAAAAACTTGCCGTCTGATCCGAAAAAACTAACACAGAACAGATGATAAAGTCTGGACCGCCTGAGGAAGACAACCCAATGAATCAACTGTAATTCCAGAGAAAATCCAGTTTACGATTCCAACGGTTCCAAGAATTCCGGCAATTCCGTAAAGTACAGGAAAAAGTTTTTTAATAAACGCTCCTTCTCCCTGGCTTTGCCCCCATACACATGTTGCAAAAACACCAAGCAATCCGGCAATACAAACAACCCGAACAGGTTTAGAAGAAATTACTGTGATAAATTTATCAGAAGCAGTATCAAGGGCACCTAATCCATCAGCTGCAAAAATTCCTGCAGAGCAGAAAATCATAAGACCAAGACCAATCAAAGGTACAGCCATTCTTTTAGTTAGTTTAAAATTAATTTTGTTCATTCTGTTTCTCCAATCTTTTTTCAGCGCACATACGCGCTGCTTATCTATCAAGATTATTTTGAAAAATATCCGCAAGAAAACTGTCAGTATCTTCTGTTACCCGGTACAGTTCATCAACACGGATTCCTTCCTTCGTTCTCTTTAAGTGGATTACAAGCTGGAAATAATCAGATAAATGATCAGCAATACCAGCATATTTTGTTCCAAGCATAGAACGAAGCCTGAGCAGAGTCTGTTCTCCGCTAGTCGCATGGAAAGTAGCAACATTACCCGAATGTGTCAGCCACGAATCCAAAAGTTCAAGTAAAACCTCTAAAGTTCTTACCTCCCCGAAGATGATTCTATCCGGAGACCAGCGCATCGCAGTCTCAACAGCCTTGGATGCAAATTCCTTAGAAATCCATATCATGGATCTCATTCTTGCAGTACATTGAAGTTCCGGCACATCTTCTACAATGTAAAAATTATCATCAGGTGAAAATTCATTCATTTTCAAAAGAATTGCAGACGTAAGGGTTGTCTTCCCGCAGCCTGTTGTTCCTGAAACAAATATATTCAGCCTGTTCTTAATTGCGTCTGTAATGCTGTCATACTGCTGCTGCGTCATTATTCCGTTACAGACATAATCTTCAAGCTTAAAAACTTTTCTCGGAGGCATACGAATCTGAATTTCCGGTCTTATGGTATTTGGCGGGAGCAGTCCAGTAATTCGAGCATTGTATTTAGGAATCATTCCTTCAAGAATCGGGAAACCAGTATATGAATTCAAAGGACGTCCTATTATTGCAGACGTTCCCTTAATGATTCGTTCCGCAACAAATGCAGACATTTTCCGGCCGGTAAATTCTCTTCCTGAACCAAAACGGGATACAATAATTTCTCCAGAATCTTCGACAGATATATCCGTGACAAGCTCATCTTCCATGTACGGAATTATGTCTTTCATATCATGAAAAAGATTTTCAAGCATACGCTGCCGTCTGATTTCATCTGAAGTCAAAGATGTATCCATTCCTATTCAACCTCCAAAAAAATTTCAATTAGCGCACATGTGCGCTAATCAGCATAAAGTGCACAAAGGTCATTCAATTCCGGCCAGATCATTTTTTCCTTCAACCGGTTCTGCCAGGAATTCACCAAGCAGAAGTTCAAGATAGTTTGTCCGTGAAATTTTCTGATTTCTGAAAAGATTTATGAAATCATCCCTGCGTTTTTCACCTCTGTCAAAAAACTGTTTCCGCATTTCATTTGGAATATCCTTTATAATGTCCTCGTTAAAAGCAAAAAAGAACCTTAAATAATACAGAAACATACTTGAATGAAGTTCCAGACGTCTTTTCTGACTTTCAAGATCTTTCTTTAAGCCCTGAACCGAAGAAAGAAGTTCGTTGGAAATATTGGAATCTTTATAGAGATATTCTTTAAGAGCGCGGCGTATCAATTCACCACAAGACAAGTGCATTTGCGCAGCTTTTACATCAACAACTTTTCTTAAATCGTTATCAACTCTTATCGTAAAAGTTTTAAAAGCCTTTTTTTCCATTATGCCAAACCTCCGTCATACTCATCATCCTGTTCGATCTGAACCTGTGAATCTAAAGCAGCCTCTGCCAAAGCTTCAGGAGAATCTTCTTCCGATTCCTTTTCTGCCTGCATTTTCTTAATCATCAGCTCATACAGGAGTGAATGATCACCGGTCATTTCATCCTGAAGATTTTGAAAATCTTCATCATCAAGAAGAGATTCTGCAGAAAACGACTCTTCCTTCATGCATTCAAATCTTTTTTTGTTTTCCAGGATTGCAATCTTCCTGCGCCTGATGCTTGGAAGCCCTGCGACCTGCCTGTAAAGATCTTCCATATTTTTCAAGGCCGGCATTTTAAGTTTTTTCTTAAACCTTGAATCCTGGTAATAAACGATTTTTTCAGCCATATAAGGCTGCATACCATGGCAAATAATAAGAGACTTATCTCCCGGCAAGCGTTTCAAATCTGACGGATCCAGTAAATTTCTGGCCGTATCATTTTCAGAAAAATTCATATTCTGAACAGATGTCAGCTTAAGAATGCCGGAGTGAGAAACCTTGTCCTGATGGAATGTTTCAGAACCAATAGAACGAGAATAGAGCTCTGCATCATTCACGCTTCCAGGGGCAAAAATAACCTGCACAGGGCAGTGATCCAAAAACGGATGATTCGGACCGTACCTGTCAACAATCTGATTTAAAGCCTGGGCAACAATCAGGAAGAAAATTCCATAACCACGTAAAACGCCCATGACTTCTGCAATATCCGGGAAGCGTCCCAAAATCGGGAACTCGTCAAAAAGAAACAATAGATTATGAGAAAGCTTAATTTCTCCAAAAGCAGTTGCTTCTTCCGTAAACTTCTTAAGCATAAAGCTCACGATCATGCGGAATACAGGTGCAATTCGAGTCACGTCAGAATATGGAACACAAAGATACAGAGAAATAGGTCTTTCAGATTTTTGGAAATCTTCAACTTCAAAATCATTTCCGCTAGTTGCATAGGCAATAGCAGGATCGTCAAACAGCTGCAGCTTCGTAAAAATAGTTGCAAAAACAGAAGATTTTTCTTTCGAGTTCTTGTTCATTGCCCTTGTTGCGGCTTCGACTATCTTTTCATGAATTACAGGGGCTTCAATTCTCATTCCGACAGAAAGATTTTTACTTTCGTAAAGTTCCCTTTTTTCTGCAAACATTTCTTCTGTAATTGTGTAATAATGGACAGTTTCTATCATAGAAAAACCCTGGCTATTACCAATAGAATTATTTGCTTCTCCTGCCAGCTGTGCAGATGATTTTAAATTTGCAAAACTTGTATGAGTAAGAAATTTTAGTAGGCCATGCATTGTTTTTTCCGGATAATCCGAAAAACGAATATGCAGCAAGGCTCCGGTTATAAGATCTTTTGCAGATTCAGAAAAATAAGCTTCGCTTTCACTCCGTCCGGCATTAGCAGACTGAGGTGCAAAAAGAATATCCGCTATAAGGTTCGCATCCCTGTAGGCATGAATATCTCCATCCCTGATAGCCATAACAGGATTGAAACGAATGGTATTCTTAGAACATGGAGCAAATTTTATAACATGGCTGAAGGAACTTCTGTAACCGGCTGTCTTATTAAAGTTCTCTTCTTTCGGATCAAAAACCACCATGGAACCATGAAAAGAAAGCAGGGTAGGAATAATAACTGAAACACCTTTACCGCTTCCTGTAGGAGCTAAAAGCAGGGTATTCAAGAATCCAGGATTACAAATAAACCTTCCTTGCCTCAGCAGCTTAAGACGCAAAGAACCGTCAATTTTTTTATTGGCTTTTACCTTTGCGTCGGAAGTCTGACCTAAAGGAATACCTTCAGAACTTTTTAGCAGACCGTTTTCTTTTAGATCCGCTTCAGTCGCAAACCTGGCTGTACCAAAAGCATTTTTGGAATTTGAACGCAGGAATGCAACAGAAATAATGGTCCAGGCAATAACTATTAAAAAAGCTGAAAGTCCGCATCCGAGAAAATAATAAAATGAATTCAGAAAATACGGCTGAAACTGTTCATACGAACCATAACGCAAAAATGAGAGAACATAATAAGCAGGATTGTAGATTGCCTTACCAAACAAATAAAATAAAGGCTCTCCGCACACACGGACATCCCCGTTCATTGCATGGGCAAAATTTTGAGTCGTTAAAAAAATTCCAGCAATAAGTAATGTAATGACACAGATTTTTCGGAATAAATCCCATGTAAACCCAACTCCGTTGAATTCCGAATCTGATTTCTTAAAATCTAAGCGTTTACTCAGCGCCCCCTTGTTTATATAAAACCATTAACAGAACAGCTTTGATCCTGCTAACCAATATCCAAAAATCAGCGCACATGTGCGCTAATTATTTAATCAAAGGCAAAGCCTCCAATATCTGGATCCCAGTTCTGCCTATTCTTTTCTGCAAGTTCTGACTGATTGATTTTATCCTGCAACCTCTGGATTTTCTGTTCAGGAGTTTCTTTAACAGGTTCCATGTCAGAAAAATCATAATTCAGCATCCTGTCTTTCAGTACAGTAATTGTTGGATTTTGCTTTCCTTTTCTTTCCGGATCCTGATATATTTCTACATCAGCGCCGGAAAACTTCATAGAAGCCGGCTTAAACAAAGGAACATACCAAGCCTGTCTTGTTACAGGATTTTCAACAATAAGAGCATTATTCCATACAGACTCTGCATTCATTGTATATATCTTCTTAATCCGTCCCTGGATTAAACCGCCATGATACAGCTCAAGCTTAGTATTCTCTTTTTCAGAAAGAAATTTTCGTGCTTCCAGGAACGTATTATAACGCCCCAGAGCCCTTAAAGTGTCTTCCCAGCCATCTTCCAAAAGATATTTTCCTTCAAACTTTTCAGCAATTCCAAGCTCAACAAAATGATTAAGCCTCTTTACAAGCTTACTGTTATCTTCCTGAAGAGCATAAACGTAGCTTCCGAACCTTTCATCGTTTGAAATTTCATGAGAAAACTGTTTAATTACAGAATCGAATTCTGTATAACGATCTGAAACAAGAGCCCTTTCTTTTGCCTGTAAAATGTCAGCTTCAGACCTGCAGCCAAAAACATTAGTGCAAATTTCCATAGCAGCTCTTCTCATAATCTGACCTCGGATAAGACCTTTGTCAAATCTAAATGGTTTACCTTTCTGATCTACACCATTAATTAAAATGTGAATGTGAGGATGTTCCGTATTGCTGTGAACTACAGCCTGATAATCTATGTTTGTACCAAGCTCCCATTCACATCTCTGAATAAAAGCTTTTGCTATGTAATACAACGTCTTTTCATCAGCTTCTTTTTCGGGTGATATAACCCACTTATAATTCATGGGAACCATTTTCTTTTTGTATTCTTCAAGAGAAATATTTCCAAAAATCTCAGGCTTTTTTTTAACTTCATCTTTGTATTTTTGAGGCATGTAGTACTCAAGGTACTGCTGATGAACTTTGAGGGAAGTGGAATAATAAAATTTTGCCGTACAGCGTTGCCAGCTATCAGGGGCAATTTTTAGAATTTCTTTAAGCTTAGGGTCGATGAAAACAGGATCATTTTCAAAATCAATATCCTCTTCAAATTCACCTGAACAAAAAAAATTTCTAGTACTGGATTTTCTTGAGTAAGAAGACTTACCCGTACGTTTCGCAGCACGTTCAAAGAATTTGAAAAGTTCTCCTGCGTCAGCGTAAATATTTTTTTGTCGACGAAAATCTATTCTGTTCGGTTCATCCAACCAAGTCTTGTTTTCCAGAATAAATTTGATATTTAAAAGGCGTTTACTCGGCTCCTCCTTAAATTGATCTTTCAATCAAATCGCACTAATTTTACAACAAAACGACACATGTTACAATAGCATTTTTTTTCAAAAATATTGCACATATAAAGCTAGGTGATACAATAAAATAAACCTCAGATACAATTTCCCTTTATCTTGCAAACCTCTGTCAGTAGGGAAAATTCATTTTTCCCGTATTCTTCCGATTCCTTCTGTCAGCTCCTCCGTTAGCGCACATGTGCGCTAACGGCAGAAGAACAAAACAGGGCTATCCGCCCCGATTTTGTTCTTCTGAAAAAAAGAAAGATGGTAAACAGATTTCTTTTTTTCGCAGGAAAATCAAGCCCTCAAAAAATTCCATTAGCGCACATGTGCGCTAATCAAAAGAAGAAGAAAGAACGAACGTTAGCGCAACTGTGCGCTAACGCAAGGGGAGAGAGTTATCCATAAGGTGCAGAGCATTCTTAAAAATGCGCGCACGCCTTAAGCGTGCCAAACCTTGTGGGTAACTCGAACAGAAAAGAATAAGCCCGAAGATTCATTTATGGCTTTCAAACAATTAGCGCACATGTGCGCTAATTAATTAAGAGGAATGTCGTATTGTAAAAATCAAGGATATAAAAAGATAACGGAATAAATGTGTATGGCAAGAAGAAATTTTCAGTGTTCTTTTGATTATTAGTTATTGATAAATAATCTATAATAAGGTATATTATAACTATCAGGAGCGTTGCTCCGTAGTGAAATCTTTTGTTAAAGGGGGTAATTTATGAGTGACGGCAAGAAAAAAGCCCGCAAAGTGACTGCAACACTTCGCAAGGCTCTTGCTGAAATCCTTGTAACCGTTATCAGTGCGGTAATCGCAGAAGTGATTATTCGGCTGATTTTCGGCTAACGGGGTGGTGCGGTGAGTTTTAGACGGCTTGCCGCACCTTTCACTTGTATCTTACCCTCAAAGGGGGCTTTATGTCAAACAATTCTAAACTCATTCTCAAGAATGTGATTAGAGGAATCATCATTGCGGTGGTGATTTTTATAGCATGGAAAATCTGGGGGTAGTTCATGGCTCGCGGAGGAAAAAGAGAGGGCGCAGGCCGTCCCGCAGGAACCAAAACTGGCAGAACTGTTGAGTATAAGACAATCTCCATTTCTGCCCTTCCTGAGGAAATCGCAGCCATAAAACTGGCGGCAGAAAAAGCGGGAAAAACCGTGAGCCGCTATCTGGTTGAACTGGCTCTCAACCAATAAAGAGAAAAGGCACTGTCAATCATCATCCGGCAGTGCCCTTTTTGTGACAATCATAGTTCCCTCACATCTGCAAGATGTATCGCATATATGAAAAACCGTGTCTATATAAACACGGTTTTTCGATTGTCATTTTGAAAATATAAGGTTGTGAATATACTTACTTACAGTTAATCCGTTTTCTGCTGCCCGCTGTTCAAGCTCGGCTTTTTCCTCAGCTGTAAGTCTTACCGCAACTTGCAGATTTTTCGGATTTTCCTTGTAAGCACCCGTAGTGCCCTTAGGTCTGCCCTGGCCGGAACGCTTTCCGCCCCAATTGGCAGAATATTCCTTTTCTGAGTCTTTTTTAGTTCCTGCCATTATTTTACCACCAGAAACACAACGAAAAGAACAAGGGCAAGAATTCTAAAAATGTTTGAGAGTATGTTTATCTGTCGCTTTGTTATCATTGACAAAATCCTTATAAAAAACTAGATTAAAACAAGCAAGGTTGCCAACCTTGCTTGTTTTTTGGTTACTTCTGAATCCTATTTAAGAATCAGAGCCAATAAAGCAACTATGAACAAGCCGAAGTTGATAAGTAGATTTACGAGGTCTATCCAACTCGGCTTTTCTTTTTTGCCTTGATTTTTCTTCTTTGGCATTTCAAATCACCGTCCTTGTCAGTCGAAGTATCAACCTGATGATTTAATAATAACACAACTTGTTTTTTTTGTCAAGTAATTTAAACAAGAAAAACTTATAGACTTGAATTAGGAGATAAAAGAAAATTAGCGCACATGTGCGCTAATTGAATAAAGCATCAACAAGAGCTCAAGTATAATGTATGATTCTAGAACCATAGTTAGCGCACAGTTGCGCTAACTTCAAAGAAGAGTCATTAATGAAAAAAAAACATATTAATTTTAATTTCTGCATTTCTATTCTTTTCATGTTCCGGTGATTCAGAGCCTTTCATCAATGCAGCAGGGAAAATTCATTTTTCCCGTATTCTTCCAATTCCTTCTGACAGCCCCTCCGTTAGCGCAACTGTGCGCTAACGCAAAGAGAGAGAGTTATCCATGTCCACGGTTTTATCACCCTCCATTTGTGGAGGGTCTTTATACGAAATTAGGAGGTGTCAATTCACCGCCTAAAACACCCTCTCAGACGCTCCAGGAAGCGTTTTGAGAGGACTTTTGCCCTCGGGTGATTAAACATCACCAGAACAAAAAGAGCCGTTTTTAGCCCTACATTTTAGATAAAGGGCAGCCGTTCTGCCTTGCCCAACGGAGTACGCTATTCATTTTTTTCTGATAGCCTTTAATGCCCTCGCTCTGCAGCCACTGCAAGTTATCCAGGTCAATCCGGAAAGACACAGGCTTTTTTGCTGGCTTCCAGTTGCGGAGGTGTCCGCCGGAAAAATCCTTGATTTCAGGAATGTCTGAGAAGTCTATGTTTTTGCGAAGCTCCGCAACTCTCTCAGCTGTAAAATTGTCTGCACCATTCTTCATAGCGTTTTTCCTCCTCCGCCGTTGAGATTCGGGCTGAAATAATTCTTGTCCGCTCCCTCATGGTATAGCTTGAAACAACAACCGCAAAGCCGTTTACTTTTGCAGTTCCGAAATATCTGGTTTCCTCTGCGGTAGAATGATCGAAGTCGTACTGCTCCCAAAAAAGAGGGTCGTCAAACATCGGCAAAATCTCCTCGAAGCTGATTCCGTGCTTCGTGATGTTTGCTTCTGCCTTGTCAGAATCCCACTCAAAATTGCCGTGTACAACCGTCTTTCCCATATCGTTACCGCCCATATATAATATACAACTTGTATATACATTTTGTCAAGATTTTTTTTTATTTTTTCGATTTTTTATTTTATCACCTCCATTTTTAGAGGGTCTTTATATGAAATATATGTCGTATTGCGTCTTTTGAATTAGTTCAATACTGTAAAACAAAATTATTTTATCACGAATTAATTAGCGCACATGTGCGCTAATTGGAAAAACTTAGATGACAGATATGGAAAGATGTCTATATAATTATTATATTCTGCCAAAGAACAAAAGGCAGAAAAAAAACATAAATCAGTTAGCGCAACGTTGCGCTAATTAACATAAGGGAGATAAAAGAAAATGACTAAAAGCGTAGAGAAAATATTAGGTACGTACAGTAAAGAAGTTATTATTGAATGGCTTGCAAATAGATACCCTGTGTTTATGAATAAGGATTTAGAAAAAGAACTCGAAGATGCAAAGAATGATTTAGAGTTTAATAAAGCAGAAAAAGAGTTAGATACCCTTTTTAAGAAACAGAAAGAACTAGGTAAAAAAACTTTTACTAATGCTACGGCAACAGAAATGGAAAAAAATCGGAAAAGAATTAGGTATTTGTTAGATAAACAAGAAAAACTTATAGGCTTGAATTAGGAGATAAAAGAAAATTAGCGCACATGTGCGCTAATTGAATAAAGCATTAACAAGAGCTCAAGTATAATGTATGATTCTAGTACCATAGTTAGCGCACAATTGCGCTAACTTCAAAGGAGAGTCATTAATGAAAAAAAACATATTAATTTTAATTTCTGCATTTCTATTCTTTTCATGTTCCGGTGATTCAGAGCCTTTCATCAATGCAGCAGGGAAAATTCATTTTTCCCGTATTCTTCCGATTCCTTCTGTCAGCCCCTCCGTTAGCGCAACTGTGCGCTAACGCAAGGAGAGAGAGAGAGAGAGTTATCCATAAGGTGCAGAGCATTCTTAAAAATGCGCGCACGCCTATGCGTGCCAAACCTTGTGGGGAACTCGATCAGCAAATGTAACGTGTAACGTGTCAATAAATATTTTTTATTAGCGCACATGTGCGCTAATAAAAAAAGCGTCCTTAAAAATTGGACGCTTTAAAATTATTTTTCTGTAAACAATTTTCTTACTTCATCAATATTTACCAAGGATCCTGTAACATACTGATGAACAATACAGGAAAGCAATGACTGATAACCCAAGCCTTTTTTTTCAGCAATTTCTTTTAACTTTTCAATGTCAGAAATATCAAATCGTGCTGTTACTGGTTTTTTATTTTCATCAGCCATAATACTATCCTTTTATAATTCTTGTGATAAAGTCTGCAATACTTACTAAAAAAATTGCAATCAACAACAAATCTGTTCGAGTAAGTTTTTTTGATTCTTTGTTATTATTTTTCTCGTCTTCCATTTGACACTCCTATAAATGTAAATTAGAATGTGCACAAACAAGGGGGCAACGCCCCCAAATGCCTTACTTCTTTAGAAGTTCGACAAGCCACTTTATTACTTCAAAGATTAACACGGTCAATGCTATCTTATCTGAAGTTGAAAGTGGCTTTTTTTGTTTATGCTTTCTTTTTGTCATTTTTTAACCTCCTGACATAAAACATAATAATACGCTATATTGACATTGTCAATATATAATTAAATATTCTTTTTTCTCATTACAATTAGCGCACATGTGCGCTAATGGAAAAGGCGGCTACAAATGTAACCGCCTTTAAAACTAACCTAAACACATTTTTACAAAGAAATGAGAGGGCTTTAATCCGCTTGCTTCAATCTTTGCTTTTATCTGTTCATATTCTTCTGGAGAACACGAAAAAGAAAAAGTTTTGTATTTTCTGCCTGTTCCGGAACCTACAGGTCGACCAGCTCCAGCCCTTGTTCCGCCAGAATTTTCTCGAATACCGCCCCAATTTTCAGAATACACTTTTCCTTCTTCTTTTTTCGTTCCAGCCATTATAAAATTCCTTTAAGAAATAAAAAAATAAGATTTGCCGCAACTATTAAACAGCAAGCAATAATAAATATCCAACCTTTCATTTGACTTCTCCATAAATTAGAATTATTATTCTAAATGTTAGGCACTCTCTCCGAGAGCCTAGCACTAGGATTACTTAACTATCAAAGCGAGCAATCCGGCGATTGAAGCAATAAGTGCGGCTACTGCAGCTATCAGTTTCGCACTTGCTTCAATCACTTTGATTTTCTTATCAACTTTCAATTTTATCACCCCCTTGCATTTCTGCTCTGAAAGAACAAATATCATTGTCATCTTTCTTATCACTGGGTTGCTTGCTGGTATTGCGAGAAAAATTCAATCATTGTGGAGGTAACTTATGCAGGTAGTAGAGAGAAAGCACCATATTGATTTTACAATGTACGGAAGTGGTCTTGAAACAGTAAAAAAAGTTCTCTTAAAAACTTTCCCCGACATTCAGTTCAAAGAAAATATTGATGAAGATTTTATCAGCTCAAAAGAAAGTTCTGTTTTAAAAGATATTGAATCAAAGATGACTGCTGCAGATGTTCTTTCAATCCGCCGTGAAAACAAGGGATTTACACAGAAACAACTTTCTGAAATAACAGGAATTGCAGTTCCTAATATTTCACAGATGGAAAACGGCAGTAGAAAAATTGGAAAAGTGAACGCTAAAAAACTGGCGGCGGCACTTGAGTGTGATGCGGCAGATTTTTTTATGTATCTGTAAATTAAGCCTGAATACATTAGCGCAACTGTGCGCTAACGCAAGAAGAGAGAGTTATCCATAAGGTGCAGAGCATTATAAAAAATGCGCGCACGCCTATGCGTGCCAAACCTTGTGGGTAACTCGAACAAAACAAAATACGTATTCAGATTATTTATCAGATTTCAACCAATTAGCGCACATGTGCGCTAATAAAAAAGCGGCTACAAATGTAACCGCTTTTAAAACTAACCTAAACACATTTTTACAAAGAAATGAGACGGCTTTAATCCGCTTGCTTCAATCTTTGTCTTAATCTGTTCGTATTCTTCCGGCGAACAGGAAAAAGAAAAGGTTTTGTATTTTTTACCTGTTCCGCTGCCTTTAGGGCGACCTTTACCAGCGTTACTGCCTTCTCGAAGTCCGCCCCAATTTGAAGAGTATTCTTTTCCTTCTTGCTTTTTTGTTCCTGCCATTTATAAAACTCCTCTAACAACAAAAAATGCGACTAATACAACAACGAAAACAGCAGTATAAATTAAAGTTCTTTTCATTTGACCACCTCTATAAAATGAATTAATATAGTGGCTAGGCACTCTCTCCGAGAGCCTAGCGGATTGGATTGGACTATCTAAGTATTATACTTAGAAGAGTTGCAATTGCGGTTATCAGCGTAGCGATTGCAATTATCCAATCTGTTATTTTTGGATTTTCCATTTAATCACCTCCTTGCATTTCTGCTCTTGATGTTTTAATAATACTAGATTTATTATTAATTGTCAATAGTTTTTAGACAAGATAAAAATATTATTGACTATTTAAACTGCATGGGAGGAATTATGTCAAAGAAAGAACAGTACAAATATAATTGCTGGTATTACAAAGTAACATTAAAAGATTCCGAAAAAACGGACTGCCAAAAATGACAGTCCGCTAAAACTATTCGAGAGACTTTTTCACAAAGAAGTGCGACGGTTTTAATCCGCTTTCTTCAATCTTTGCCTTAATCTGTTCGTATTCTTCTGGCGAACAGGAAAAAGAAAAGGTTTTGTATTTGCGTCCAGTTCCGCTTCCTTTTTTTCTTCCTCCACCATGATAACCATAACCTACATATTTAGGCTTTTCAGTTACTTCATCCATTTAGATAGCTCCAAAAATTTTAAGACAAACAAAAAGAACAATAGCACTTATAATTCCCTGCACAATTGCAAGAATGATTTTAACCCACAAAGGTTCTTTTTCGTTTTCAGTTGACATATAGCCCCCTAAGAAGTAAGATACGAATACACAAGAGCGGAAGACCTTAATCCGCCGCCCTTGTTCCCCGTTAGCCGGTTATCAGTTTAATGATAACAGCTACAAGGATTTGGATAACACCTGCGATTAGTAGTAACGTTACTTCTCGCAGGTATTTTTTTATCCATTTCTTCATACCTTACTCCTTTTAACAAGATTTTCTCTATGCGGTTCAACGAACCACCTAGATTTAATATATCACATTATTTGTAATAAATCAATAACTAATAACAAATAAATTACATCTGTCATAATCAATTAGCGCACATGTGCGCTAATTGAATAAAGCATTAACAAGAACTCAAGTATAATGTATGATTCTAGTACCATAGTTAGCGCACAATTGCGCTAACAGCAGAGGAGAGTCATTAATGAAAAAAAACATATTAATTTTAATTTCTGCATTTCTATTCTTTTCATGTTCCGGTGATTCAGAGCCTTTCATCAATGCAGCAGGGTTATACAATGCATATAATGTTCAAAGCAATATCTATGACGCAAAAATAATTGAAGTAATCGACGGGGACACCGTCAAAATCAGGTTTAGCTATGACAAACCTAAACAATGCACAACAGAGGAAACCGTACGCCTTATTGGAGTTAATACACCGGAAATGAATTACTATAGTCTTTTGGAGCCGGAATACTATGCACAAGAAGCAACAGATTACACAAAACAATTCCTAAATTACAGCATAATGATCGAATTTGATGACGTAAGTTCACTTCGTGACAAATACAACCGTCTTCTTGGTTACATCTGGATTGAAAATTACAGACTTCTAAATAAAGAGCTTATTGAACAAGGCTACGGAAAATACTATTCAAACTTCGCTTTTAATTCAAAAAGAATGTCAGATTTTTCTGAAGCACAAGAAAAAGCAATTCAAAACAGAAAAGGTATGTGGCAATAGAGAAGTATACCAGTCAATTAGCGCACATGTGCGCTAATTGATTTGAAAAATAAATATCACATATTCAAAATACTAGATACATATTCAGGATTTGCAGAAACAAGTTTTAATAAAGCAAGTGCAGCACCAGTAGGAGTCCTGCGTCCCTGTTCCCAATTTTGCAGAGTGGCAAGTTTTACGCCGATCATGTGAGCAAAATCACTCTGACTTTTATTGGAACGTTCTCTGATTTCTTTTACATTAATAGGACTGTATACAAATACACGCGAAGGCTCTGTTTCGCCCTTACAGATAGAAACAGCTTCTTTCATGCTTTCTACAAGTTCTCCAAAAAGTTCTTCATTCATATATTTATTCTTCATTTTCAAACTCCTTTGCAATTGTTTTGCAAATTTTCAACTGTTCGTCAGACAGATTATCCGAAACATTTTTAGGATAGGCCAAAAGCATCAGTATTTTTTCTTTTGTTTCTCTGAAAAAATAAATCGTTCTGATTCCTCCGCTTTTACCACGTCCATCGCCCATATTCCATCGTATCTTACGAATACCACCGCCACCCACTATTACAGAACCTTTTTTTGGATGTTTTATAAGTTCTTCTTGCAAAGCTTTATAATTTTCATCACTGATAAGTTCTGTAATCTGCCGAGTGAAAACTTTTGTTTCAATAAATGTCATATAAATAATATACGCCATTGGCGTATAAAAAGCAATATAATTTTATATCTATTAGCGCACATGTGCGCTAATTAAAATTTAAAAAGAGTCTTGATTTATCGAATTTGAATGTATTAAAATTTTTGCATGGTCATATTAACCGAAAAACCAAGCGTTGCAAAATCAATTGGAGAAGCATTAAACTTTACCAAAGATAAAAATAATAACTGGTATATTTCATCAGACAAACAAAGCTGTATTGTATCAGCTCACGGACATCTTCTAGAACTTTATTCACCAGAAGACTATGCTCCAGAATCAAACACAAAAGGCTGGAGTTTAAAACAACTGCCCATAATTCCAACAAAAATGCTTTATAAAAAAATTCCAACGGAAAAGGGGTTACCAGACAGTCTTTCAATAATTTCAAATGCTCTAAAAACTTTTGGAGAAGATAACTTCGTACTTGCTACAGACGCCGAACGCGAAGGAGAACTAATAGGATATTTAATTCTGCAGCATTTGAATTTTTCAGAGTGGGAGAGTGCAAAAAGATTTTGGACAAGTGAAGCTTTAACTAAAGATGTTGTATGTAAAGAAATGAAAAATTTAAAACCCTTATTACAATATCAACATTACAGACAGGCAGGACTTGCAAGACAGCACGCAGACTGGCTGATAGGAATAAACTTTACAAGACTTCTTTCAGTTCAATCAAATACGTTACTGCCTTTTGGAAGAGTCCAAACAGCAGTTTTAGGAGCAATTTTTATTCGAGAAAATTCTATACTGAATTTTATTCCCCAAAAATATATCCAGCTTAGAATCAATGCACAAAAAGCCAATAAAACATTTTCAATGTTCTTCACCGTTGATAAAGAGACAAGATTAAATCCAGACGATAAAAACATTTCAGAATGCATCGAACACATAAAAAACAATCCTAAAATAATTATTACAGAAATAATAACACAGGAAAAAAAAGAAAATCCACCTTTACTTTTTGACATAACAGAATTACAGAAATTCTGTTCAGATGAATATGAATTTTCTCCTGCAAAAACATTAGAAATTGCTCAAATTCTTTACGAAAAATATAAATGCCTTTCGTATCCAAGAACTCCGTCAGATGTTCTTGGTGATGATAACGTTGAGTTATTTAAAGAAAAATACAATCTGTTAAAAAATCATTATCCTCAATTAGCGCACATGTGCGCTAATGAAAAAATAACAGTTGAAAACAAAAGAATTTTCAACTCTCAAAAGCTTACAGATCACCATGCTTTAATTCCTATGGATATACTTCCCGAAGAAGCTTCTGCAGATGAAAGAAAAGTTTATAAAGCCGTATTACAAAGATTTTTTGAAATTATAAAACCGCCATATATTTATGAAGCTCAAAAAGTAACTGCAAAAACAACTGATAACAAATTTTGTTTTACCGCCTCAGGGGAAAAAATCATTCAATATGGCTGGAAAGATAATAAAAAAGATGATGATCAGGAGCAAACTTTACCAGAATTACAAGAAAATGATGCTTTAGATATTATTGGCCATGAAATATTAAACAAAACAACAAAACCGCTTCCTCATTACACAAATTCAACTCTTCTTGCCTTAATGAAAAATCCACGAAAAACAGATGAATCTAAATGTAAACTTGTAGGATTAGGAACTCCAGCCACAAGAGCTGGAATAATACAAGGTCTACATGACCGCAAATTGATTTATAACAAAAAAAATAATATATTAATCACTGAAAAAGGAATTTTCTTAATCAAACAGATTTTAAAAATTCCAGAACTTACAAACTTAATTAGTATATCCACCACAACAGAATGGGAAGAAGCTCTAGCAGAAGATCCAGATTTGTTTATAAACAAGATCAGATCATACATTACGGAAAATTTGCCTAACATGAAATTAACAGGTACATATACAGAAAAAAGTATTATTTACTGTCCTTTATGTTCTGGAAAAATAATCAAAACAGAAAAGAATTACTTCTGCAGCAACTTTAAAAACGGCTGTCATTTTTCTGTTTTTAGAAAAATAGCAGGATCTGAAATAACAGATAAAGATATTTCAGACTTAATCCAAAATGGAATAACAAGAAAGAAAAAGTTTACAAGTAAAGCTGGCAAAGAATTTAAATGCAGATTAAAACTTTCAAAGACTGAAAAGAGTTTTGTTCAATTTGATTTCAGTTAGCGCACATATGCGCTAATTATATAAAATTATAAACTAATTCATGTTCCGGTGATTCAGAGCCTTTCATCAATGCAGCAGGGTTATACAATGCATATAATGTTCAAAGCAATATCTATGACGCAAAAATAATTGAAGTAATCGACGGGGACACCGTCAAAATCAGGTTTAGCTATGACAAACCTAAACAATGCACAACAGAGGAAACCGTACGCCTTATTGGAGTTAATACACCGGAAATGAATTACTATAGTCTTTTGGAGCCGGAATACTATGCACAAGAAGCAACAGATTACACAAAACAATTCCTAAATTACAGCATAATGATCGAATTTGATGACGTAAGTTCACTTCGTGACAAATACAACCGTCTTCTTGGTTACATCTGGATTGAAAATTACAGACTTCTAAATAAAGAGCTTATTGAACAAGGCTACGGAAAATACTATTCAAACTTCGCTTTTAATTCAAAAAGAATGACAGACTTTGCACAAGCAGAAGAAAAAGCAAAACAAAACCGAAATGGAATGTGGCAATAGGGAAGTATAGCAGTCAATTAGCGCACATGTGCGCTAATTAAAAAAGCGGCTACAAAATGTAACCGCCTTTAAAACTAACCTAAACACATTTTTACAAAGAAATGAGAAGGCTTTAATCCGCTTGCATCAATCTTTGCTTTTATCTGTTCATATTCTTCTGGAGCTTTTTTCAATCAGTCCTTATTCCTGTCCGGCAGGACCGCATCCAGGATAAACGCACTTAATGTCTTGCCTGATTTTTTGGCAAGTTCCTTTACAAGCTCGGCTTCTTCAGGCTGGCAGCTTACAGACAGAAAAGTTCTTTTAATGCCCGTTGCTTTACGGCCGCCGCCGTGATAACCGTAACCTGTGTATTTTTTTTCTTCTGACATATTATGCCACCTTTAGGATTATTGAGATTACAGACAGAATTATTGAAATTGACTGTAAAACAATAAACACGATCATTAATTTTTCAAATCTTGAAAGCATTGACAACTCCTTATAGATGACTCTATTATAAGGACAGGCACTCTCTCCGAGAGCCTGCCCGATGTGTTACAACATCATCGAAATAATGGCGAGGGCGACTTGAACAAAAGCAAGCACTACTGATATTAGTGCGAGCTTGTCAGCCCTTGACCATTTCTTTTTCTTAGCCACTCATAATCACCTCCTTGGCATTGCCACTTGATGATTTTATATTAACACATCTTTTGTTTTATGTCAATACATTTTACAAAAAAAAATATCTGAAAAGAAAACCTCGAATCGAAAAAACTTTGCACTTGATCGTGCTGCGGTATTTTTTTATGCATCTGTAAATTAAACTTGAAGACGTTAGCGCACATGTGCGCTAACGCAAGGGGAGAGAGTTATCCATAAGGTGCAGAGCATTCTTAAAAATGCGCGCACGCCTTAAGCGTGTCAAAACTTGTGGGTAACTCGAACAGAAAAGAATAAGCCCGAAGATTCATTTATAGCTTTCAAACAATTAGCGCACATGTGCGCTAATTAAAGGATTTCCACAAGATTGTTTGCAGCATAAAACGAAGATCTGATTGACTGAATCGTCTCCAACAACGAAAACCTGGTATAATATTCAGTCATTTCAGGAGATGTATGCCCAACGATTTTCTGAACCTGCTCAATATTTACATCCCGCCTCATCATGGTAACATAAGTAAACCTGAGGCTATGCGGTATCAACCGTCTTCCGTCTTTTGTAAAGCCTAAGCTTGTAACAATTTTCTTGAAAACATTTTCCAGATATTCTTTTCTAACAGGCTTTCCGAATCTCATGAAAAGATAATCGTTGCCTTTCTTATCATACAATTCCATGTATGATTTCACCTCATTAAGTATTTTATCCGGTACCGGGACAACCCTGATTTTAGGATCTAGCAAAGAACCTTTTTTGTTGTAAAAAGTCCGTTCGCCGTTAATTTTACAAAATCCATTAACGACAAGAACTTTATAATCAAACAGAAACTGAGAAGCCTGCAAAGCCCGGGCTTCACCCAATCTAAGCCCGCATGTAAAAATAATACGGAACATAAGCCAGTCATCATGGTTCTTAAAGTTGTCTCTGCAAAAGAAGCTCTCAACCTCTTCTGCAGTCAATACATCAGCTTTTTTGCTGTTTCTTGCGAATCTCTGAAATTTAGGTCTCGGAACCGGATTGTCACATTTCCAAATTGTCTCTTCATAGATATTGCCGAATGTATCAAGATAGAAATTTTTCCAGGAACCGCTATGCCTGGAATCATCAATAAGGAACTGTTCTATTTCAGATATTTTCAGAGTATTGATGTTTCTAGTGCCAAAATCAGAAATAATTAATTCAATAAAATATCTTTTCTGTGATATCGTAATAGGACAATTTTCTTTTCCAAAACTTTTCCTGCGTTTCAAATGTTCACTCCCCAAAACATACATATCCGCCGCTATATTCCTGATCAAATACTGAGAATCAGTTTCAATCTTAAGTTTTGAAACGAATAATTTCGCTTCCCTCAAGTTTCTGCAATCATGGCAAAGTTTTCTGTGTTTCTTACCAGAAGAATCAACATAAGTATAATAAAATACATCGGTTCCGTTGTTTCTTTTTTGAATGATTCTAATATCCATAGCATACCTCTCATGATCAATCCTGATCTTTGTATTTTTCGGAAAGGTTATGTATAAGCTCTGTAATATTCTTCTGAATATTAGGCGGCAACATCCTAAGCTCTTCCAAAGTCGGATAGTTTGGTATGATTTTTGAAAAATCAGGTTCAATGCCGTCAACTAAAAATTCGACGCTTGTATTCAGGGCCCTTGCAATTTTCAGAGCTACATCAGCCTTAGGAATGATATGCTGGCGAGTGTTCACATATGTCAAAAGAGTAGGATAGGCAATGCCAACCTTTCCAGCAAATTCCTTAAGCTGCAGACCATGATAATAAAGCTCGATTCTTAAATTCTTACCAAAAGACATAAATTCTCCCGGTTAGCGCACATGTACGCTAACAATTCATCTGATGATAAGAGAATTTTTGGAAAAAATTTAAATAATGAATAAATTCTTCACACTCAAACAAAAAAAAATATTGACAAATAAAAAAGTTAATTGTAAAAAGAAACAGAGATAAGAAATTACAGAATTTTTCTGCAATTTTCGCGATCGCTAGGAAATCAGATTTTTTTGAGAAAAACACTTCGTCCTGCAATTCCTTGCAGAACAATCATTTAGGTATTACCCGGCACGAGATTTGAACTCGCAAGGATTGCTCCACCTGGACCTGAACCAGGCGCGTCTACCAATTTCGCCAACCGGGCTTGTGCATTCAATAATATCAGTTATTATAATTTTAATCAATATCCGGTAGCTTTCATACAGCTATAAATTCCAAACATAACACAAACAAAAAGAACGCCTGTTACAGCATAAATCCAAACAGGAAGAGAATCAGAATGCCGCAGAATCCTTTTTTTGCGAACATCTTTACTTGCACCTGCAAGAATTGAAGCCAATGCCTTTGCCTTATCATAAGTCTGAGCCCCCGCATAGCCGCCTTTCATTGCATAACCACAGTTCGGGCAGCCCTGTTTAAATTCAGAAGAAGTTCCTGTATGTCCGCAAACTGGACAGCGAACCGAAATAAAAAATTTTCCACATTTTTTGCAAAGTTTTGCATTTTCTGGAACTTCTGCACCGCAGTTTTCGCAAAAAAACTTTGCTTCCTTACCTTTATTCGCCATATAATTCCAAAATCCTTGCAAGCAAAGAATGTTTTCTGCGGTGCTGAATCTGTACATGTTCATTCACTGCAATTTCGTCTACCGAAGGAATTGCGACAGAGGGAAGTATTTCTGAACATGCAGCCTCAATTGCCTCAACGGCAGGAATTTCTTCACAACTTTCAGTCTTATAACCTGCTACATCAGCAACGCCGTCCATCCGTGAATCAAGATATTCTTCAATATCACTTAAAGTAGGTATAAGGCTACTTTCAGTATGCATACCCAAAAGATCATCTACAGTCGGTAAATCTGAAGCTTCAAGCACAGAACAAGCATCGTTCAAACTTTCAGATTTAGGTTTTTCACCAGATTCTTCATGTTCAGAAGAAATATTCTGTTCTTCATGAGTTTCTGGAATATCAATTAAACTTATGTTTAACTTTTCAATAAAATCATCAACAGAAGGAATTCCATTCACTGGCAATTCCGAAACAGCTTCAAGAATTGAATCAATACCCGGGATTAAAATATTTTTTAGATTTTCTATATCGATCGATTTTGAAGATGAATACTCAACATCCCTGCTTCTTTCGTCTTCAGTAATAACTTCTGAAACGCCAGGTCGTAAAATATCATCAACTGTCGGCAGAAAACCATCAAGCTCTGAACTAATAATATTATCAACAGTCGGAAGCTCCAGAGATTCAAGAAGCTCTTTTACAGAATTAATTGAACCCGAATTATTTTCAACAAATTCAGATCCAAGAAGAGAGTCTACAGTAGGAACCTCATCGGTATCAAGTTCTTCAACATATGCAGCATCCTCAATATCTTCAGCAGCAGTAGAAAGATGACGGGCTTTTTCTTCATTAACCAAACTAGTTAGTTTTTTTATACCTTTTTCATCAAGTTCTGAAATATAACCTTTTACGCCAAGCGCAATTTCTTTTTCAATTTCATCTTCAGAAATTGTTTCCGGTCTGAAAAGAATGATCACAGGTCTCTTTTCAAGTACTGCATTTTCAAACTGGACAAGAGTTTTCCAATGACGAGGGTAGTCAAACGCACTTATCACAGTGACATCAGGCGCGATTTCAATAATATTGTCCAAAGCCTTTAAAAGCCATTTGTATACAATAGTATCACAGCCGTCAGATTCCAGTACATCCTGGATTTTTTTTACGACATCTTCATTATCCGCAATAATCAATGCTTTCATTTACTCTGTTCCCAGGTTTGTAACCGTATAATCATAAATCTGCCAGATACCTTCGCGCTGACGAACCATATAAACATAACTTTTCTTTTCATGATAATTAGGATATTTGAACCATTCCGTAACAGTTACAGTTCCCTTTGTCTTTGTGTAGACCGTTTTTTCAATTTCAAACCTTTCAGGGATAGAAACAATGTCATTATCAATTTTTGACTGCATAAGATCTGCTTTATACAGCTTCAGCATACGTTCACGTTCTTCTGCAGAAACGGCCACATATTTTCGTTTTAAAGCTGAATTACGGAGAAAAAGCGATTCAACGTCAAGATAAAGGAAGAACTGATCCCAAAGTGACTTCTGACGCGCAATTATTGTCTGTTCAACAACTTTATCAGGAGATATTTCTTCAGGCTTTAGAAGTTCTGCCGTATGATTTTTTACAGGAAGAACCGTAGATGCCGCAGCCGCCGGAGAAGGGCGAACTTCAAGTGTAAGTCTGTTGGAAATCTTATATAGATATTTTGATTTATAAAGTTCAGGATAAACAGCCAGCTCAACATAATAAACAGAAGGCTCCGTAATCTGAACATAATCCTTCAGGTTTTCTACAAAGGCATATTCTTCGCCCGTTTCAAGGCTTATTTCCCTAAAATATACAGTCTGATTTGTAGTTCGCTTGCGCTTAAGGTCTTCTGTCTGCGGAAGAAGAGTGTTCTTTACAGTAAAAACGTTGAAATCACAGCTGAAACGCCTGTCATCTGCAATTTTGAACCTCAGAGTTTCTTTTGAATTATTTTTAATTGAAATATGCACTTGAACAGGACTTGCATCAGGCTCTGGATAGTACATAGTTTTGTCAAAGTATTTTATGGAAACAGACATATTCTGGAATTTTTCAGGATCGGCTCCGTTCTGTGAAAAAGCAATCTGTCCAAACAAAAACAAAACTGATATAATTGTAAGAAATTTTCCTTTCAATGTAAGCTCCTTCAAGGTTTATATTGATAACCCTTAATTTTTTATCGGCATAATTTTATGAAATCATTATTATCAAATTCTATCATGGAAAAATTAAACAACTTCGAACCATTCTTGGCAGCAGCAGACAAAGCTGCAAACATAAATGAATGTCATCACATAGAAATAACCGGCATAAAAGGCTGCCTTCACAGCTATTTCATATCGCAATACTTCAAAAAAAACTCGGCAAAATGGCTGAACCAGCTAAAATACAATGCAGCCGGATATTCTTCTCAAGCATTGAAAGGAAACGGAAGCCTTGAATTTACATCAGGCGCAGGCGATCTGATAATAATCGTTCCAGGGGAACGGGAGGCAAATTCCTTAAAATCAGATCTTGCCACGATTTTTCCGGAAGCAAAATGTACCATAATTCCTACGTGGGGCACATTATTTTACAGGCCGGTATCTCCCGGTTCCATTATATTCGGAAAACGTTCCGGTGCACTTGCAAAACTTGCAGATAAAAATACAGACCTTGCAAAAGCCTTTGACCTTAAGCCAAGAATTTTTATCATCCCACAGCGGGTCGCAGAAACGCCTTTGCCTCCACCGGAATACATAAGATCCTTAATTTTTAAGCTGAAAAGAAAACAACAGATCGACACCGTCAATATTGCAGAAAAACTTACAAAAATCGGTTACACCCGAGTCCCAAGAGTTGGTGTTCCGGGAGAATTCAGTCTGCGAGGAGAAGTGCTGGATATCTTCCTTCCGTCGGAAGAGCTTGCCGTTAGAATCGTATTTGACTTCGACGAAATAGAAGAAATAAAAACATTTGACCCAGAGACACAGACAACGGTTGAAAAAATTGACAGCGTACTTATCTATCCGATGAAAGAAATAACATGGGATGACGGACTAATTGCCAAACTGGAAGAAATTCTCGATGACACTAAAAAAACTGATGAAAACGTGCCAAGGCTACCATTGACGGATGAAGCGAAAAAAAACAGAACAAAGCTGATTGACAACCTGAAAAACTTTGGACAAGCAGAAGGTGAAGAGTTATTCTATCCGGCTCTCTGGGAAAAAAGAACTTCAATCTTTGATTACATAGATAAAAATACGACTGTGTTTTTCTTTGATTTTGACAGGTTGGAAAACGCTCTTGAAAACACAAGACGCGAGCAAAACGGAATGTACAGGAAAGTACGGGTTGACTATCCGGTACTTCCGCCTGAAGAATTAACATTTGAATTCAACAAGCTAGTAGACTCTTTATCAAGATGTATAAAATTTAAGACACTTGTAACAGAAAATTCCACATCTTTAGATTTAATTGATCATAATCTTGAACAAATTCAGATTCCTTGTGAACCAGCACAAAGCTATTTCGGAAACCTGACATTCCTAAAAGATGAACTTTCTCGAATGCAGGACGACAACTGGTCAATTTTTATTTATGCCGATAACGAAAATCAGTCTTTAAGAATTAACGAAATACTAAAAGATTTCACTGGCAAAGACTGTAAAAATCCAGTACGGATATTTGGAAATGCAATTTCAGAAGGATTCATAATTCCCGACATAAAACTGCGTGTAATTCAGGAAAACGAAATATTCGGAAGACGCAAGTATGTTCCAAAATCTCTGCATAAAGCAAAAAGTCAGGTCATAGATACATTTGTAGAACTCAATCCAGGAGATTATGTCGTACATGTACAATACGGTATCGGAATATTCAAAGGAATCGAACGGGTAAAATCACTTGGGAACGAAAGGGACTACATAAAGCTAGAATACGCGGATGAAGAATTCGTATTCGTTCCAATAGAGCAGGTAAATCTTGTTCAGCGTTACATCGGAAACGAAGGCGAAAAACCGGCTTTAGACAGAATCGGAAGCAAGTCCTGGGAAAACAGAAAAAACAAAGTAAAAAAAGCCGTTGAAGACCTTGCGGAAAAACTTATTGGTCTTTATTCACGCAGAAAAGCAGCCAGAGGCTTTCCATTTCCAAAAGATACTGAATGGCAGACAGCCTTTGAAGCGGCATTTCCGTACGAAGACACACCCGACCAAATTACAGTTACAGCAGAAATCAAAGCTGATATGGAAAAACCAATTCCAATGGACAGACTTGTCTGCGGTGACGTAGGTTACGGAAAAACAGAGATCGCAATGAGAGCCGCATTCAAGGCCGTTATGGGAGGAAAACAGGTTGCTTTTCTTGCTCCGACAACAATTCTTGCAGAGCAGCATTATGAAACATGTGTAGAAAGATTCCATAATTTTCCAGTACGAATTGCACAACTTTCGCGATTTATATCGCCTGCAGAACAGAAAAAAATACTTCAAAAAACAAAAGAAGGCCAAATAGACATACTTGTGGGCACACACAGAATAATCCAAAAAGATGTCGCTTTTAAAAATCTTGGATTAATGATAATAGATGAAGAGCAAAGATTCGGCGTAAAAGATAAAGAAAGGCTAAAAGAATTCAAAAATAACATAGACTGTCTAGCAATGTCTGCAACTCCAATTCCAAGAACACTGCACATGAGCCTCTTAAAAATCAGGGACATGAGCCTTTTAACAACACCTCCTCAAATCCGAAAACCTGTAGAAACAATCATTGACGCATACAGCGAGGAAAAAGTTGCCGCCGCAATCCGTAAGGAAGTAGAACGGGGCGGGCAAGTCTTTTACCTGCACAACCGGGTAGAATCATTAGTCGAAACCCGCATAAAACTAGAACGATTGCTTCCGGAAATGATGATTGACGTGGCACACGGACAGATGACAAGCGAACAACTTGACGATATTTTCAGAAGATTCAAAATGGGAGGTTTTCATGTTCTGGTCGCTACAACAATAATAGAAAACGGAATCGACATCCCTAATGTAAACACGATAATCATCGATAGAGCCGATATGTATGGAATAAGCCAGCTTTACCAGCTAAGAGGACGAGTAGGCAGAAGCGATAAAAAAGCATACGCATATCTTTTATACCCAGGAAACAGATCTCTTAGCGAAATTGCAATGAAACGACTTCAGGTAATAAGTGATTTCACAGAACTTGGAAGCGGCTTTAAGATCGCCATGAAAGATATGGAAATTCGAGGTGCCGGAAACCTTCTTGGAAGAGACCAGTCCGGCAACGTATATTCCGTTGGATTTGACATGTACATAAGGCTCTTAAACGAAGCCGTAAACCATCTTATAGCTCAAGAAGATTATAAATCTCAGACAGAAACTCTTATGGAATTGGAATACACGGGATTCATTCCAGATTCCTACGTACAAAACCCGCAGACTAAAATGGAAATCTATAAAAAAATTGCAGCAGTTCAAATTCAAGCTGAACTTGACGGGGTTGTAAGCGAACTGCTCGACAGATTCGGACCAGTTCCTGACGAAGTTTCAAGTCTGCTTGCTCTTGCTGAAATCAGGATTCTATGCAAGAAGCTGAACATCGCTTCTATAAAAGAACACCATGGAACTGTAGCTGTTGAATTTGCAAAAGTAAGCGATATTTCGGTAGACAAAGTTCTAAGGCTGATATCAGAAGCAGCAGGTGCAGTACGCCTTGATCCTGCAAAACCAAACATGATATTCTTGAATATCGGCAAAATCGGGCTAAAAGAAAAAAGCGAATTTATCCGTGAAAAACTTGAAAGAATAGCATAAAAAAAAACAAAGTAGTTAGGTTATTTTTATATTAAAACCTAACTGCTTTGTTTATCCATATTATTATAGTCTATCTATAATGTATATTCTGTCTACCGGATAACCCAGTTACTTTTTTTTCTTTATTTTTGTACCATATCATAGTCCTAACAAAAATTTATTATCAAGTTATTGCCATTTTTTTTCAAATATTGGTTAACTTTGTTAAAGCAAAGATTCGTATTATAGTACTCCCGTCTCTAAAATAATAGAATCAATCGACTGGATGTTTTTAGAAAAATTAAGAAAACAATGTACAAAGAAAATTTTTTTTACCGCCCGCTTTTCAGGGCAATTACACAATTTTATTTTCATATGCGTGAGGAATTGAAAGGGAGAGCCATTTTTGCTTTGCAAAAATAGCGAAAACATGCGGAGCGTGGTCGAAGGCGAAAGCCGTAGCTCTGTAAAGCCCCGCCGGCAACTTGTTGCCGGCACGCCCAGTAAGATTTCACCTTTTTCAGGATTTTATATTTAATATTTCATAGATAATTCACTTTATGAAGCATTGAAACTTTTTTCTTTGAATTTCACTTTTTAATGTTATAATCAAGGTAGCTGAAAATTACCTTAAGAATTTAATTTAGGAAAATATACATGACTGAATTGACAAAAATTATCAGTATTTCTACCCTTCTTTTTCTTGCCCTTTCCTGCTTTCAGGCGGGAATTTTTTTGTGCTCAGGTCCCAATTTAAAACAAAACAACAGACGTACGCTCATTTTTATTGAATTTTTTACAGGTTTTCTTCTTCTTTTTGATGCTCTTGCCTATATTTATCGAGGAAACATAAGTACGTCAGGCTGGTATATGGTTCGCATCTGTAATTTTCTTGTCTTCATATGCAATTCGTCCGCGGCATTTTTCTTCTGCTTTTATGTCTGTGAGTTCATAAAACAGTCGCGATTAAGTTTTTCGCTTCTTTTAACTCCAAAATCTTCAATTAGAAAAGAAGGAATTCCCGTACAACTCTTTATAGTACTTTTTTTATGTATTCTTGGAGCACTCCTTACCACAGTCAGTCAATTCACGAATCTTTTTTATTATTTTGATGAAAACAATATTTATCACAGAAATACTTTTTACCCAATAAGTGTTTCTCTTGGATTTTTACCGGGACTCATCACGCTTACCATGTTTTTTCAAAACAGAAAAAAACTCCCGAAGAATGTCTTTGTTTCGCTTTTGTTTTATTTTATTCTTCCCGTAATCGGCGTGATTTTGATTCTTGTCATCTATGGATTTTCATGGATAAACATATCTCTTGGACTTGGTGCGCTGCATCTTTTTTTCTCTTCAATAAAATTGCTGGAACTTGAATTTTATTCAGCAGAACGTAAATCTTCTGTTTTAAGTCCTGTCTATAAAATCATAACAGATGACACAAAAAATCAAAAAAGGCTAATAAGAAATCATTTCTGGCAGACTCTTTCCGTAAGTTTGGGCGGTCTGCTCTTAGTTCTTGTGATTGTTTCTATCAAAGGCCTGTCTCTTTCTGAAAAATCTCTGACAATCGAAGAGCCCTATTCAAATAATGACATTTCAAAAAGCGTGTGCATAACTTTTGTCCGAAACGCCGAGAAACACTGGATTGATGAAGCTGATCCAGATAGAACAGGTGCCCAATACGACGGAGTTATTTATAACAATATGAGAAGCACAATCATTACGGACTGGAAATTTTCAATTTTAGTTCCTGCCGGCTGTTCTGTAGATCCGGGACCTTGGAACGGAACATTCTCGCTTTCCGCAGATACATTGAATGTCATAAAACCTCGTGCCGGCGACAAGGAAAATATTCACGGAGAAGATTTTTACACGATTACTCCGCTAAAAACACTTGGTTTTGGCTGCATTATGTACACTCCGCACAACTATGATCCACTTTCGAAAAAAATCGTTTTTACATATTCGAGTGTATTAAAACCGCTTACAAATGTTCTTTTTGATGTTTTTCTCGCTATTCTATTCGTAATATTCATCATTTCAACAACGCTAATGATTTTTGAGGGGAAACTAATTCGCATTGAAGAAGAAAATAAAAAACTTGAAAATACTGTAAAAGAACGCACGAAAGAACTTGAAGAAGAAAAGAATCACTCAGAAAGTCTTCTTCTGAATATTCTTCCAAAAGAAATTGCAAAAGAACTTACAGAGCATCCGGACAGAACGCTTGCTAAGAAATATCCGAATGTAACAGTGCTTTTTACAGATATCGTTGGCTTTACCAAAATAAGTGGTGAAATGAATGCAGAAGAAGTCGTTACGATGCTGAACAAAATGTTTACCCTATTCGATGAACGCGCACAGCGTGAGGGAATCGAGAAAATCAAGACAATCGGAGACGCTTACATGGCGGCAGCAGGTCTTACTCAAAATGAAGAAAATGACGGAGCTGAAAAAATGGTCCGGTTTGCTAAAGGTCTTCTAAATGATGTACGTTCTTTCAACGAGACATCAGCTGTTAAGCTATTAATCAGGCTCGGAATAAATTCTGGTCCGCTTGTTGCAGGCGTCATCGGAAAAACAAAGTTCATTTATGATATTTGGGGTGACACCGTAAATGTTGCAAGCAGGATGGAAAGCACTGGACTTCCGATGAAAATCCATGTAACCGAATATACAAAAGCTCAGACTGCAAACTTATTTTCTTATACCGAAAACACAGAAATCAACGTAAAAGGGAAAGGCATGATGAAGAGTTACTTTTTATAAGTTCGACCTTCTGCCGTAGAGACCTTGCTTCATATCAATACTATAGCATCACTACCATGAAATTTAAGAGCAGATATATCGCCTTAATTTTAGACGGTACTATTTTCTGTTCATAAGTATTTGCAAATATTCCTACCAAGTGAAGTTTATTTTTCTGTTTCAAACATCGAATCAACCTGCATACAATCAGCCGTTTTCAAACTCTAAACTTTTTATTCTTTCATAAAATCTCTTCATTTTTTTGCAGAAACGAGTTCATAACTCCGCCTTGTAAGATTACAGAGATTTTCAAAATCTGTTACCGAAGTCAGTAAAACAGTAATCCAATATTTTTTGTTCATGTGATAAGCAGGAAAAATCGACTTTTTATCCGTAATTCCAGGGATTTTTTCCGCATCCGCCTTAAGATTCACCGCCCAAACCCGTTCATCGCTTTCAAATCCAAGATTTTTGAACTTTATTTCCATCACAAGGGCAAACCATTTTCCGTTAGAACAGCGATAAACTGTACTCGAAACATCCCCATCGTCAGACCACGGCATATCACCAGTCTCGGAAAACTCTGAATAAAGAAAATCTACATATTTTTTTCTGATATCCTGGGTATCAAAGCATTTTTCACGAATTTCTTCAATTAATGACTGAACTTCAGCTCTGATATGCCCTACAAACTCACCTTTCGCAGAAATAACATCAAAAAGTACATATTTTTCATCTGTCAAAGTCTCAAAAACTTCCGCAACTACCGTCTTTTCAGAAATTCGGATGCACGTATAAAACTCACCTCCGGCAATTTTCTTCTTAATGCAAAGAAGACCATCTGATTCAAAAAAGCCAAATGATTTCAGTTTTTCTTTCTGCGGAAGCGCAGTGGTTAAAATATAACTATAATCCATAATACTTAAATGCATTCCCAATCGAGTAATTATCAATTTATATTTTTGATGCTTATACTGTCAATCAGGAGACTACTTTAGTTATCTATAATATCAAAGCCTAGAACTCAAATTTACGAGAATTAATACTCATAAGAATACCAATAGAAGACATCGCAGTAAGAAGAGATGAACCTCCATACGACAAAAACAGAAGCGGAATACCAGTAATAGGCATCATTCCCATGACCATTCCAACATTTATAAAGAAATGAATCATAAACATTCCTAAAAATCCGGATGCAATATAAAGCCCAAAACGATTTGATGTATTCTTTATGATTCTTATAATTCTGAGCATTATAATCATATAAAGTCCAAAAACTAAGAGACCACCGACAAAACCTGTTTCTTCAGAATAAATGCTGAAAATAAAGTCTGTTGACTGTTCAGGTAAAAAACGGTAATGACTCTGGGTTCCATGTAAAAATGAACGACCAAACAAACCACCGGAGCCAATTGCAATCTTAGACTGAATAATATTCCAACCGGAATTACGAGGATCTACAGAAGGATCAATAAATACGATAAGACGCTTAATCTGATAATCCTTAAGAACCTTTCCTGCTCCCGAAGATAAAATCAAGCCAAGCGAAATTATTGCAAAAGAATATGCAATCCAGTAATAATATCTTGGACCGTGAAAATATCTGCGGACAATAACGGCCATAAGACAGATCGCGGTTGTGGCAAATATAAGAATAAATTTCAGCTTCGGATTTGTTAGCGCAAGGATTGCAACAACAGAGTTATGTGCAATAAATTCGTTCCAAACAGGAAGAATAGTAAATAATATCATTGCAAAGCCGGTACAAAGCAAAAACATAATATATCTGATAGGAATTCCAGCCATAAAACACATAAGAAAAAATATCGGAATATATACAGTTGATGTTCCCAAATCAGGTTGAATTAGAATCAACCCAAACGGACACAAAAATATTGCAGAAGCCATAATAAACCGCCTGAGCTGGTTTTCATTCAAAGACTCATCAAGATATTTTGCAAGCATTATGGTAAAGAATATCTTGGAGAATTCTGAAGGCTGTATACCAAAATCTCCGATCCCAATCCAGCTTCTAGCACCATTTACATACCGACCGAAAATTCTTGTATATACAAGAATCAGAATCATTGCAAGAAAAAGATAATTTGCATTATTTTCAAGTTTTCTATAATCATATAATGCAAAAAAAGTAATAAAACAAAGACCTATTCCACACCATATTATCTGTTTTATATATTCATTGGTTACAAGTATCCCCTGAGAGTTTATTCCAGAAGAATAGATAAAAGCAATTCCAATTGAAACAAGAACAACGACACAAATCAAAAGTATATAATCAAAACGTTCAAAAAAACCAACTTTCATACACTACTCCTGCCTTGTCCTGTTTTTCATAAGATAATTAAATCCAAGTGAGTGAACAGCCTCTTCATAAGTCTGCTTAGCAAAAATACCCTGCAGAATAATATTTGTTGCATAAGGAGACCACCACTCCCAAGGGTTACAGGCTTCTACAATCGTAGCAACAACAACCTGATCTTCGACCGGCGCATCAAACGGTGCATAAGCAACCATCCATGAATGCCAGCTGGTCTTGTACGGAGCGACCTCTGCAGTACCTGTTTTACCTGCTGCTTGTACAACCTTATTGTGCATCGGATACTGAGGAGTACCATCTGTAATCGTAAAAAGCATTGCATTTTTTACCTGCTTCCATACTTCCGAACTGATATTTGACTTGAACAGAACTTCTGGTTTTACCCGCGTAATTACCTCGTTCGTAACTGGATCCCGCACTTCTTTCAAAAGATGAGGTCTATATATTACACCCTCATTTGTAACCATTGCAGCCATATTCGCAACCTGCAACGGAGTCGCAAGCATATATCCCTGTCCGATAGAAGCAGACATTGTATCGCCTCCAAGCCATTTTTCGTGATAGCGGCGTTCCTTCCATTCTGCGGTAGGAACAAAACCTGTCTGCTGACTAGGCAAATCAATCTTTGCACTTTGACCAAAGCCAAATTCCTTTGCATAAGCGGCAATCTTACTGATTCCTAAATAATCACGGCCTATAGTCCAATAGTATACGTCACAGGACTGAGCAAGACCACCGTTCATATCAAGCCAGCCGTGTCCTGGTTCGTGAACATGACAATGGAATACACGGCCACCATAAACAAGTTTTCCCTTACATTCTATTTTCTTTGCAGCCGGAAAAACATCTTCCTGAAGCATAGCCGCACTCATAATAATCTTAAATGTGGAAGCCGGCGGATAAACAGCGTTCACAACGCGGTTCACCAAAGGCTGGTTCTTTTCATCTTCAGTCAGAGTCTGATAGTACTCACCGGCTTCATCAGTATTGAATATATTCGGATCAAAATATGGGTATGATACCATTGCAAGAATTTCACCGCTTGCAGGTTTTAGAACAACAACTGCCCCAACCCTGTTTCCAAGTGTTTTTTCTGCCAGCGTCTGAATATCAGAATCAATCGTAAGTACAAGATTTTTTCCCATCTGAGGAGGCTCAACCACAGGAGTATTAGAAATAATGCGGCCCCTTACGTCTACAGTTTTACTTTCTCGACCCGGCACTCCCTGTAAAAGACTGTCATATTGCTTTTCAATTCCAGTTTTTCCGACAATACTATTCCTTGAGTATCCCTGATTATACATCACGTTCATTTCTTCCCGAGTAATATCCCCTACATAACCTACGACGTGCGAAAGAGATCCCGTCTGTACATAATTGCGGATTGGTTTAGAAACCCATGAAACCCCCGGAAGATCCGTTCTGTTTTCTGCAATATTCGAAATAATCGAAAAAGGAACGTTAGACCTTATCTGATAAGTTGAAAAAGACTTACGTACACTCTTTGGAATTTTTTTATCAATGTCAAATTTTGAAATTCCAAGCATTCCTGAAAGCTTTGTAGCAACAGTATCATAATATCCAGGAGGAATTTCACCAGGTGTGATTTCAACAGCAAAAGATTCTGTATTAATTACCATTGGAAGATTTGCATTTCTGTCAAAAATCTCACCGCGTGAAGCAGGAATCGTATTTACCTGACTTGAAATAGTCTTAGATTGAGAACGATATTCAGAACCTTGCAATATCTGTAGAGAAAACAGCTTATAGAGATAAATAGCAAACAAGAACAGTACAGAAAGCGCAAGAAACATAACCCTTGTGTTTCGGTCAATAGAAGAATTTCTAGCTGATCTTGTGTTTCTAAAAGCCATTATAAATCTCCATCAGACAAGGCAATCAATCGTGAAAACATATTCATCAATTTGAAAATGAACGGAGCAAGAAGCGTATTGCATACAAGTTCAAACAAAAAAGCAAGAGAAATAATATCATAATTAACTATAAGATTCGGGAAAAACAACGAGATTATCCACGTAATAACGACTTTAACAATTGTTCCAATCAGTCCAAATGCAGCAGGGATAAAAAAACCAGAAAAATTAATAGATTTGCTGAAAAAGCCTGGAAAATATCCGAGCAAAGAACGAAGAAGCATATTAAAGCCGAACGGACATCCTGTAAGGAAATCCTGAAAAAGTCCAGAAATGAATCCTGTTGAAGAACCGTAAGTTCTTCCATTCAGAAGGGCCATATAAATTACGCACAAAAGCAAAAGATCCGGTACAGCAGGCAAAAAAGAGATATTTGAAATAATCGCAGACTCAAAAACGCCTACCGCCAACAGAATCAAAACAGAAACAAATACAGATTTAACCATTTTTATCTCTTAGCCTCATTAATTTCATGCATATTAACAACAAGAACATTTTCTAGACGCGAAAAATCGATAATCGGGGTAAGCTCAATATCAAGAAGGGAGTTATAATCAACAACAGAAATTTTTGAAATTGTTCCGACCGCAAGATCTTTCATATAATTGTTGTTCTCTCCAGAAGTTACAACAACATCACCATAATGCAGCTCTTCAAGAACCCTTTTTCGGACATAATTCATCCGTAAAGGCGCCTCATCAGTTCCGTTTCCGGAAACAAGACCTATATCCCTGGTATTCTGAATCCTGCACGAAACAGTACAATTTAGATTATAAATAGGCATAACCTGACTTGTAAAAGCTCCAACCTGAATGACTTTTCCCACAAGCCCTGCATTGCCATTCTGATATGCAATTACAGGCATATTCTTCTTTATTCCCGTAACACTTCCCTTGTCAATTGTAATTGCAGCATAAAGATTATCGCTGTCCCTTGCTATTATCCTAGCAGGATAATTTTTTTCTTCCAGAGAAGTTGCAAAACCAAGCTGTTCCTTAAGGCGCTCATTTTCCTTTTTTATTTCTGCGTTGGAACGCCTCATCTGTTCATAATCAGAAAGCTTTTCTGAAAGAATTTCATATTCTTTTCTAAGCTGGGCAAGTTCGCGCACGGCATTAAATGAACTTCCAACTCCATACACTACACCATGTACTCCACGTCCCAATGTACTAAGTGCAGAAAAACCGAGCTGTTTAAAATTAAGGACAAAACTTCCCGAACTGAAAGTAAGCATTATCCCTGCAAAAAGGACATAGATTACAAGCAGAAATTCGGAAAGCTTAAATGAAAACTTATTTTTTACACCCATGACTATTCATTCAAACTGTCATAGACAGATCTGTCAGAAGACATATCCCTGAACAATTCAAATGCCTCTCCGGCTCCAAGGGCAACACATTCAAGCGGATTTTCAACAAGAATTACAGGGACACCAGTTTCTTTCGAAATAAGCTTAGGCAATCCCTTAAGCATAGATCCACCGCCTGTCATTACAATACCACGGTCAATGATATCCGATGCAAGCTCCGGAGGAGTCTGGCTGATAACGTTCTTAATTTCTTCGACAATCATCTTAACAGGTTCTTTTAGAGCTTCTCGAACTTCTACGCTGTCTATTTCAAGACGCCTAGGAAGACCTGTAATTGCATCCGTTCCTTTAAGTTCCATCTTTTCAATAGTCTTGTCAGGAGTTGCATTTCCAATCTGAATCTTAAGGCGTTCCGCAGCCTGATGGCCAATAATAAGGTTATGTACGCTTTTTACGTGCTTAACAAGGGCATCATTGAATTTGTCTCCACCCACGCGGATAGAACTTGTAACAACCATACCACCAAGAGAAATTACAGAAACTTCTGCCGTTCCTCCACCGATATCACATATCATATGACCTGCAGGTTCATAGATCGGGATCTTCGCACCGATTGCAGCAGCAAGTGATTCTGCAATAACTTCAACTTCCTTTGCACCTGCTTTTAGTGCAGCTTCAATAACTGCACGTCGTTCTACATCAGTAACACAAGAAGGAATACCAATCTTCATACGTGTAGATTTAAAAAACTGATGATGGGGTGTAATTTTCTGAATAAAATATTTTATCATTCGTTCTGTACTGTCAATGTCAGAAATAACACCATCTGCCAGCGGGCGAATTGCAATTATATTACTTGGTGTTTTTTCAAGCATGTTCTTGGCTTCTGCACCGACGGCAAGAATACGTTTAGTTCCTTTTTCTACCGCAACAACGGATGGCTCGTCGATAAGAATTCCCTTACCACGAACATAAATCAAAGTATTACATGTTCCAAGATCAATACCAATATCTGTCGAAAACCTGTCAAAAAATCCCATAAATCCTCCCGGATTTTTAAATATTTATTTTTCTAATTATATGCAGCCATCTTAGCTAAAGCGCCGGGATGATTTACATGCAGTTTCAAAGTCTTTCTCCATTCGGATCTAGCCTTTACAAGATCACCCTGCTTTTCATATATTACACCAATACCATAGTATGCGTCAGCAGAATTTTGATTTTTTTTAAGCATTACATCAAATGATTTGCGCGCTTCTGTATAGTTCTGTTCGTCTATATAAATAAGTCCAAGAAGATTAAGACTCTTATTTACAAGATTGTCATCAGCACAGTCGTTTACTATTCTGTACAGATACTGTTTTGCAACATTTGTCTGGCCAGCCTTGTAATACTGCTCACCGATAGAAAGCAGAAGGGAATAAGATTCACGAACAATGAGAGCTTCCGTAAAAGCCGCAATACTTTCCATTGTCATATCAAGAGCAGCATAGCTTAATCCCAAATATTCATATATATCATCTGCATTGTAGCCGTCGGCTTTTGCAGCTTCAAGGTATTTTATTGCAAGATCAGAATAGTAATAGGAAGTAATCGTATTTTTATAAAAATATGCCTTGCCTAGTATATATTCTATCTGAGCTTTCTGCTTTGCCCTTGAATTATAAAGTGCAATACGAAGGCTGTTTATTGAATCATCTAAATAATTCTGGGCACTAAGCGTATCAAGCTGTGATAAAGCCATATAAAAACTTGAAAAACCATGATAGACAAGTGCAAAACTATTAAAAGGATTGGAATCGAGCAGACGTGCGGTAAGATTATATACCAGAGGGTAATCATATGAAGTCCATGCTTTTACAACTTTTTTGTTTGAGACATGCCCTTCGATTGAACTACGAAAAAAATTTATTGAAAAAACGGCAACAACCGTAACAACAACAGCCACGGAGATAAAGATAATGAGATTACGACCTAATTTACTTTTTCTCTTTATTATGTTACCGCTCAACATTTTCAAAAAAACAAACAGGATAATAAGCCGGGTTCTGTTGTATTGCAAGCAATACCTGACCATCTATCCGAATCATCCGTTGCCAGATGACTTTAGCAATTTACCCAAAGTATAAGGTCGGGAAACCAAACTTCTGCTTAATTTTGCTCCAAATGAGGTTTGCACTGCCACAGCCGTTGCCGGATGCGCGGTAGTCTCTTACACTGCCTTTTCACCCTTACCCGTTTCCGGGCGGTATATTTTCTGCTGCACTTTCTGTCAGATTCAGGGATATACAGTAAAAACTGCATCTGCCTGTTTCTGCCCGGTTATTACCCGGCATTTTTCCCGAAGGAGCCCGGACTTTCCTCATGGCTGCAATCTGTCATAAGAAGGCCGTCACGCGGTCAGATCCTGTTTGTAATAATTCTAGTTATCAGAATCGTCAGATTCTTCTAAATCCTCATCATCGCGATCTTCAGACATTTCATCGGCTGATTCAGATTCATCGTACAGATCTTCGTCGTCTTCATCATATTCATCATCTGCAAAGTCTTCATCAAGATCTGCAAGGCTTCCAGCATCATTGAAATAAGATTCCTGAGCGCCGTCTTCAACTTCTTCATAGTAAAGGATGCGACTGCAGTAAGGACAGAACAGAATGCTGTCACCCTCACGAACTTCATTTGCAAACTGAGCAGGAAGAATCATGTGGCATCCAGAACATACTCCATTACGGACAGCTACAATACCTTCTGAATTTCTCTGAATGATTCTCTGAAATTTAAACAGAATTTCCTGATCAAGACCAGGCACAGTCTCTGCTTCCTGTGATTTAAGCTGTTCAAGTTCTGCTCTATATGTAGAAAGCTGACCTTCCAACGCTTCTTTGCTGGCATTAAGATCTGCCTCCTGAGAGCTAATCATTGTCTCCGTTGCTTTCATTGTTTCATTAAGTTCAGCAAGAGACTTTTCTTCTTTCTGCAATTCCTTGCGTAGGACAGATTCTTTTTCCGTTGCATCCGCAATCTGTTTGTCCAAGGTTTCGTATTCACGGTGAGTAGTAATGTTATCCATTGCCTTCTCGCCTTCTTCACGAGTCTTAATGGCCTCATCAAGATCAGCCTTAAGGACAGAGACCTTTTCTTTTATTTCATCATATGTCTTATTTTTTTCGATAAATTCTTTCTTCATGCGGGAAAGAAGTTCATCCTGAGAGCTCAATTGCTTAGGAGCTTCTTCAATTTTTGATTCAAGTTCATATTTTCTTCCAAGAATAACTTGAAGACTCTTTAGTCTGTCAAAAATCTCATTAGTTTCCATTTCGAATTCCTTTTTCGTTGATTATCTAAAAATATTACATTAAATAGTATTTTCTGTCTACAAAGTACAGAAGATTATGTTTCAATGTAGTCACGCAAACCGTTCGCACGGCGCGGATGTCTTAGCCGTCTTAAAGCTTTTGCTTCAATCTGACGGATTCGTTCACGAGTTACATTGAAATAAAGCCCGACCTCTTCCAATGTAAGCGAGTAACCGTCATCAAGACCGAAACGCATCTTAAGGACTTCCTGCTCACGCGGAGGCAACGTACCAAGAACCTGACGCAACTGCTCCTGAAGTAATTTATATGAAGTCTGAGTTGCCGGATTTTCAACTTCCTTGTCTTCAATGAAGTCTCCCAATGAGGAATCCTCTTCCTCTCCAATCGGAGTCTCAAGGGAAATCGGCTCCCGGGCAACATTTTTAACCTGTTTTACGCGGGCAAGCGGCCATCCAAGCTGCTGGGCAATTTCTTCATCAGTCGGTTCACGGCCAAACTTCTGCATAAGCTGACGGCTTTCACGTACAACCTTGTTTATCTGTTCAATCATGTGAACCGGAACACGGATTGTTCGCGCCTGATCAGAAATTGACCTTGTAATAGCCTGTCTGATCCACCACGTAGCGTATGTAGAGAATTTAAATCCCTTACGGTATTCAAACTTTTCTACAGCCTTGATAAGACCTATATTTCCTTCCTGTACAAGATCAAAGAACTGAAGGCCACGGTTAGTATATTTTTTTGCAATAGAAACAACAAGGCGCAGGTTCGCATTGATAAGGCGATTTTTAGCCTTTTCCATCATGTGGGCACCTCGCTTAATTTCCTTTGCCTTTTCCTGGATTTCGTCAATTGTATTTTCAAATTCAAATTCAAGGCGATTAAGCTTGCGGTCAATTTTCTGAATCTGCGTATATATATCGCGGATATCGTCAGTAGTCATATTAAGCTCTGCTTCAATCTTTGTTGCTTCAGAACGCATTGAAATACGCCGGCCGAGAGTACGAAGTTCTGCCGCATTAGAAATTCTCAGCTCCTTCATCTTCTTTTCCTGCTTCTGACGGTATTCTTCGATTTTTGAAGTCGCATCAAGGAATTTTTCTGTAAATTTATCAAGTTCCTCTGATTGAATGTCAATTTTCTGAAGCTGAGTCTGGATTTTTGCACGCAGATCTATTAGCTGAGGATCGACAAAGATGCGGCTTACCTGATCCGTCTTGTAAATCTGATCCTTAATTGACTTATACATTTTCATTTCAGGAAGAACCGGCTTAATGAATTCTCCATAACAGCTCTTGAGACGGCGTTTTTCTGCCATTTCTTCATTGATTTCCTTACGAGCCTTTCCTGGTTCATGCTGGTCTATACGCGTAAAAGCCTTTATTGCAATTTCAAAGAATTCAGGAATCATTATTCCGGAATTAAGAACAACGCTCTTAATTATATTATTTCCGTCTTCCATTTCTTTTGATAGAGTAACTTCCTGTTCAGCTGTAAGAAGATTCTCCTTACCGATTTCACGAAGATAAAGGCGAATAGGATCGTCAACACTGGAATCCTTGTCGCTGTTTACAAGACGGCTCCTGTCAGAATCCTTATCAAGCTCCTCGGCAACAGCATCTTCCGCATCTTCATCGTCAAGCAGAGCTTCATCATCTTCGTCGCCCTCTACTTCAACGTCGTCATCCTCGTCTTCAATTCCTGGTTCAATAATCTGAATGTTATTTTTTTCCAAAAGCTGCAGAACAGTTTCCCATTCCGGAGAATTAACAAATTCTTGACCAACAAGAATAGTAACTTCATCGTATGTGATTACCGACTTTCCGGCCGCATAATCAAAGATTTTTTTTACAGAAGGATTTAATTCCTGATCCATTAATACACACCTTTTGTAGCCGCAGGACAAGCTTTTCAGAACCGTTTCTGCGAACTTAATTATACTTTCAGTTTTTTATCCAACAACATTTTTTCCGAAAGGAGCCTTTTCAATTCCTCTGAGTCATCCTGAGTAACGCATGAAAACTGCTTTATGCGTTCCGTCAGCCTATCCCTCTGCTTTTCCAGTACCCTGCGTTTTATGGTTCGAATCGAATCTTTTACAGCTGCCTCTGTATTCTGGCTGAATTCTCCGCTAGAAAGAGAAGCTGTTATCATGTTCGATAAGCGAACATCATCGCATCTGGACAAAACCGCTGACAACGTCAAGGAATTTGAATTAAAACAATCTTCCAGAATTACAAAAAGCTTTTTAGCATAAGAGTCATCAAAATCATCGGGAATAAGTTCAGTACGAATAAGTTTATACTTATCAAGATCGGCTATTATTGCCAGTATACATCCCAACTCTGCATTTCGCTTTATGGGTTCTGTAACTTTATTTTTTTCTGGCTGCCGGATATTTAAACGCTGACGAGCTTGATCACGATTATTATAATCCCTCTTGACTGCCTCCGGCTTTAACTTGAATGCCTGACACATCTGTTCCAGGCAAGATTCTTTTAATATATCCGACTGAAGGGAATCAAGATAAGGAAAATATTCAAGCGATGCTTTTATTTTTCCTTCCGGAGTATCAATAGGATACTCTCTCCCTAGTTTAGATAATAAAAAGTCGCTATCTAAAATAGCACCTGAAACAGACTTCGTCAATATTTCACAGCCAAAATTTACCATTAATTCAGCAGGATCTTTTCCACCTTCTATGCGAATAACCCTTACTGTAATAGATGCACGGCGGAGCATGTAGATCGCCCTTAAAGTAGCTTTCTGACCTGCACCGTCCGCATCAAATGAAAGCAAAACTTCATCAACGAACGGCTTGATAATCTTTATCTGATCTTCTGTAAGAGCGGTTCCTAAAGGCGCGACTGCATATTCAATTCCACACTGATGATAGGCAATGCAATCCATATAACCTTCACAAAAAATAACCTTTTTCTGCTCTTTTATAGCCTTCTTTGCAAAATTGAAAGCATATAAAGTCTCGCCCTTTCTGTACTGAACAAGATCTCCGGAATTAAGATATTTTGGACTGTCAGGATTATTATCAAGCTGGCGGCCGCCAAACGCAACAATCTGCCCCTGCCTGTTAAAAATCGGAAACATAAGCCGATTCGAAAAAAAAGCAATATCCGGGTATTTTTTACTGAACAAACCGGAATTTCCAAGAAATTCCCCGCTGAAATTCTTTTTCATCAGAAATGATTTAAGCCAGCGCCTGTCAGCTGGCGCATAACCAATCTTGAATTTCTTAAGAGTTTCCATTGTAAGACCACGATCTGTTATATATTTCAAAGCAGATTTCCCTTGTTCAGTCTCCAATAACAAATAATGAAACATTGAACCCGTTCTGTCATAAAGTTCAATATAGTCTTCTATAAGTTTAATCTTAGGATCCGGCCGTGAATCAGGCTGCCCTCCGGAATATTTAACTTCTATACCAGCTTTTTTTGCAAGGAGCGTAACAGCATCAGAAAAAGAAAGCTTCTCCTGTTCCATTATAAATTTTATTACATTTCCTCCGGCACCGCAGCCAAAGCAATGATAGAATTTCTTGTAAGGATCAACATGAAAGGATGCCGTCTTTTCACCATGAAAAGGACAACAGCCCCAGTAATCATTTCCGCGAAGATCAAGTTTTGTATATTCTCCAATGACGCTTACTATATCTACTGTATTATTTACCGCGTCTATCGTTTCCTGAGAGATAAAACCAGCCACTAATACCCACTCTTTTTAGTTTTATACGAATTCCCATTCTCTACATGCGAAGAAAAACTCTTCGAAAACACATGATTACCTTTTTCCGGATCAACAAGACGGAAAAAATAATAATCCGAAACAGCCGGATTAACAGCAGCATCCAAAGCAACAAGACCAGGATTTGAGATCGGTCCAGGAGGAAGCCCCGCCCATTTATACGTATTGTACGGACTGTCAACCTGAGTATCTTTATAGGTTATAACATCAGGATGAGGCAACCCTTCTATCTCTGTTATGATGTATTCCAGCGTTGCACATGAATAAAGACCTATATTCCGTCTTAACCTGTTGTTAAATACACTTGAAATAAGAGGAGCTTCCGAAGCAATCCTGTATTCACGTTCGATTATAGAAGCAAGAATAACCTTTTCCATAAGTTCCGAGCCCGAAAGGGAATCCGTGTTTTTTACAGTACTGAATTTTTCAAAGAAATTCTCGACCATTGTTTTTACAACAGTCTCAGCAGCCATTGCCGGAGTAAGAAAATAAGTATCAGGAAACAAAAAACCTTCAAAAGAAGAAGCTTGAATATTATATTTTTGAAGAAGCTCCCTGTTTCTTGCTGCATACATGAACTCTTCAAGAGAGCAGACACCATCAGACTGCATTATCATTCCAATTTTAGACAGAGTAAGCCCTTCCGGTACCGTAACCCTTATATATTCCTGATTTCCAGAAGAAAGGACAGTAAGAATTTCTTTAAGATTCATAGAAGGACTTAGCTTGTACACTCCGCTCTTTAATACGAAAGGCTCTGATTCACCAGTAAGAATTTTTCTTATAAACGGATAGCGCGCAGCTAGATAAAATACAGCAGGACTCCTTACAAAACCTTCTGAGTAAAGCTTTTTACCTGCGGAGCGAACTGAGGTTCCCGAAGGTACCATAAGAGTCCTTTTAGAAACATCTGACGGATTCAACGGTAACGCAACGATTTTTAAAGAAACAGAAGCCACAAGACAAATTGCAAAAAACGAGATAAACAAAAATAAAAAAAAATTACATGATTTTTTCATAAAACATTGAAGAGTATATAACATTAACCGGCAAAAGTCAGTTTAAAAATGTAATTTTATAATAAAAAAGGCCCTGGATTTACCAGAGCCTTTGGGAAGTCAGGGAATCGAACCCCATCCGGTTGCCCAAGAGATTTACAGTCTCCCGCAGTCCCACTGTGCCAACTTCCCGAATAGAGCTGCCTGAAGGACTTGGACCCTCGACCCCGAGATTACAAATCACGTGCTCTACCAACTGAGCTAAGGCAGCAGATGTTCGTTTTGCGTCGAACGTGTTGATAATATATATTTTTACAAAAAAAGTGTCAATAGCAAAATTCTAAAAATAATCATTTTTTTTAATTTTTTTCAAAAAGCGGAATATATTTGTGTTTTATAACGCTTTTCCACGAATACTCCTTAAAAATATAGTTCGCTGTCCAAGAAATCATTTCAGAAAAAGCTTTCCGGCTTTTTTTCGCAGTTACGGCACGCTCAATTGCGCTCATTAAACCTTCAACGGACTGCTCCGTAAACAAAAAACCGCTCTTTCCGTCAATTATTTTCTTCAATCCGCCTGTTGCATGAGCAATAGGAATAGCACCATAGATCTGAGCTATAAAATCTTCAAGACAGCATGGTTCAAAAAAACTAGGAAGCAAAGCAAAATCAGAAGCCGCTGCAACAAGTCTTGAGACTGGATCATTATAGCCGTTAAAAAAAACGACTTTCCCGCTATATTTTTCAGTTACTGCACGGATATTTTCTTCAATTGCCGGATCTCCTTGCCCAACCACAAAAAGCCTTGCCGAAGGATAGCGCTCAAACAATGCATCTACAGAATCAAGAATCAGAGAAACACCTTTCTGCATTACAATCCTACCATGGTACATAAAATAAGGCCCCGTTTTTCCGTTCCGCTCATCAATCCAACCGAAACGCTGCATATCCTTTATATATTTACGGTACCTGCGGGCAGAAGGCAGTTCCTGTCTGCACAACTCAAGAAAAAAACGCCTGTTCCTTATTTTTCCGGCTAGAATTTTTCTTCTTGGAGAATATGCATACGGCAGTTTTGAGCTTGACCGGTTCATAGGATTATAAATATTGTAATCAATTCCATTTGTTATTCCATGAACAATAACATTCTTATTATGAAACAGAGATGAAAGTCCGTCTGTACAACTGTCATTAGCAGGATCAACAAGCTCTTCTGCATAGAATGTTGAAACCGTAGTAAGTCTTGCATAAACAGCAGACAAAAGGAAAGGTTCAACCCTATAGCCGTTCTGCGCCTGCATAAGCACTGAATATGGCAAGCCGCTATAATAAGCCGCCTGCTCAAGATTCATAAAATCATGATGATAGGCCGGTCCTGCATTGTGAATAGTCACAAAGAATTTTGTATTTTTAAAAAAATCTGAAGAAAGCTTTTCTGCATAGCACGGAATCAATGCACAGGAAGCATCCTGACAATGCATTATATCAGGCCTTTCGGATTCATGAACATAGCGTACATACTCACATACAGCCTTGGAAAACATGGAATCGATAAAAAGACTGTCATCATGACCCTTTCCCCTTATGTGCTTTGGATTTTTTTTCTGATCTTCTTCCGTGTAAACATAAACTGCATTTTTTTCGTTAAATACAGAATGATTTACAAAAACAACGTTAAATCCAAGTTTTTTGAACAAACCTTTTGAGTAAGAAATAAAATGAGTCATATTTCCCACAGGAATTTCAACATTGCATGGAAAATCCTCTGAAAAATCTTTTATATTGGCATAGGAAGCACATCCAAAAGCCGGAATGAAAAGCGTAACTGAATGACCTTCTTTACAGAAACCTTTTGCCAAAGCAAACGTAACATCCTTTACTCCGCCGGCCTCAGCAATTCCGGCACATTCCATACTTGCGATCCAGATATTCATGTATCTTATTTGCAACCCTTTAAATCAGGACGAAGCACAGCCGCTCCACCAAGATAGACATTCTGAGGTACAGAACCTTCTTCCATGTATACCGTAGCCAAAACCCTTACAACTCTTGCCAGTGCTCCCTTTACGTAAGCTTCCTGACTGCAAAACAAAGGAATTCCGGATACATCCATTTCTTTGTAGGAACGGCGCAAAGCCGCACACGGATTCATCTCATCAAGATCATTTGTAAGCGTAAACTGAAGAGAAACAAAATCCTCCGGCTTTAGGTTATTTTCCTTAAATAAAAGAGAACACATCTCAACTGTTTTTTCTGAGATTGATTCCTTTGTGTTTTCTGCCGTAACGGCACCACGTATTCCATACAATCGTTTCATCATTTTATCCTTTTTTTTCACGTTTTTTAAAAAATCCGCCGGATTCCGAAGCAGTCTGAACTTCAGGTTCTTCAACAGCTTCTAAATTATCAGAATCAAAATCTTCCTGACGTCTGTTTTTTTCAATATCAGATTTTTTTAATCCAGTTCGTTTTTCAAGATTTTGAAGATATACCGTTCTTGCCCTGTCATACAAGTAGAAATCAGGAATAACCGAGTCTGTAAGCGTAAATGTTGAAAAACGAATGTCCGGATATGTCTGCTCCGCACGGGCAAGTTCAAGCAGTTCCTCAGATGTAAGCAACTCTGGCCGTAATGCAGATGCCTTTTCAGCCTTTTTTAACAGAGAAGCTGAAGTTGCACGGCACACAGCATTACAAGCTGTTTCTATATATGATGAAAGGGATTCGTCATCCGTTATTACTGATGAGCGGAGAAGCGTTATAATCGTCTCAGGTTTCACGGACGCATTAATTTTATATACAAATCTATACGAAAAATCAGAAATGCTTTCGTCAAGTGAACTGTAGGTTTCACTTCCAGGCAACTCACCGGAAATACGCTCCGTAAACGAATAATTCCGATTTTTGAAAGTACGTAATTCCGCATTAGTAGGAATAAGAAATTCCCAATGCCACGAAAACACTCCCGGCAAGACAGGTTCTTTACTTACCCCGCCAGTCTTAGAAACAATAACTCCAAATCCGTCTGCCGGAACCCTGAACTGCGTCCATCCAAGAAAAAACAGCACGGCCCCGAATATTACAAGGATAACGAAACAGGCAAATAGATTTTTAATAAACTTTTTCATGTCACCCCCTTGACGGCTAAAAACACAATTTTTAGTATAACAATGGTTTATGAGAACTGCAAGAATCGACTTTAATAAAAATCTATCCAGCTCAATTCTGTTCAAACTGACACGCAGGACAGTTCTCTTTCTTTTTTTATTCACGCTTTCACTAATTCTGCTGTACTTTATTGGAAATTTCCAGCAATTTCTTGATTCTACGCAAACAATATTGATAAAGACGCTCACAATTTCTGCCGCAGCACTTTTCGTACTTAGCTGTGCAGCATTCATAGAATCAATTGTCTTTATCATAATAAAAAAAAGCAGGCGGATTTATTATGCAGCACACTCAATAATGCTTCTTTCTGCCGCTGTATTCGGCGTTGCAACAATGATCACCGCCACATCGCTTTTTATCATATCTGAAGGCCTCTGACAACCTGCGTTACCACTGCACCATGCGGTAGTATCAGTATAAAATCCCCTTCCTGCACAGAAATACGCACCGGCATACGGCCCTTTGCATATTCAGAAGAAATCCTGTTGCTAAGACTTGGCATTCCTTCCTTGCGGAAAAGTTCAGATTCCCATTCAAGCCCTTCTGAAAAAAATTTCCCCCGGGAGTATCCTGCTGTTGTCCGCGAAACAGAAACCACGTCATCTTTCTTCAGACCATTAACTTCCGCTTCCGTTCCGTCGGAAAAAAAATAAAGTATCTGTTCCCTGCAAAGCCACACATCCGGATGATGCTCCGAAGAAAAAGAATCATAGATGCTGAGAAAATGATCTACCCTTCCACCGTCCCCTCCGACCAGCGTTATGAACGGAAGCGCCCCCATAGCAGAAGAAATCTCATAAGCTTTTTCTATTGCAAGCTCTGTGTCCGTATAATCTTTATCACGCGGATAAGATACCTTTATATCATCATTAAAGGCATCTAAAACAGACATATCGGAAATACTATCAAAATCCCCTAATATGACGCAGGGGTTAAATCCATACATAATACAAGTTTCCAACCCGGAATCCGCAGCAATAACATAATCCACCTGAGGATGGGTTTTCCAGTAAAGCAAAGTCTTTTCATAATCAGGTGAAAGTCCACCAGTAAAAATCACAATATGAATCTTCTTAGGGTTTTGCATTTTATACTCCCAATTGATAGAATGATAACATGGATTGCATAAAAATTCCCCGTATTTTAAACAAGATGAACGAGATTTTTGAACAGAACGGATATGAAGCCTATCTAGTGGGCGGTGCTGTCCGCGACATGCTTATGGGAAAAACTCCGCATGACTGGGATATAACGACAAACGCAACTCCCGAACAGGTCACAGGAATTTTTCATAAGGTTATTCCCACAGGAATCGCACACGGAACTGTAACCGTTCATTTTATGGGAAATGAGATCGAGGTAACAACATTCAGGACTGAATCCGACTATTCGGACGGCAGACATCCGGACAAGGTGGAATACACAGGAAAAATCGAAGAGGATCTTAGCCGCCGCGATTTTACAATGAATGCAATAGCAGCATCTCTAAAAGATGGCCATCTTGTAGATCCATTCTGCGGAAAAAAGGACATTTCTCAAAAAACAATCAGAACTGTAGGCAAGCCCGTGGAACGATTTACAGAAGACGGACTGAGACCTGTAAGAGCAGTAAGATTTGCATCCCAGCTTGGATTCAAAATTGAAAAAGAAACGCTGGAAGCTTTAAGCCTGGAAGAAACACTGAAAAAGACAGCTGGAATTTCACCGGAACGATTCAGAGATGAGCTGATGAAACTTCTGGGAGCGGAAAAACCTTCTGAAGGTTTCAAGCTTATGGAGAAATGCGGGATACTTCAAATTTTCATGCCGGAACTGCTAAAGGGAAAAAACTGCATTCAAGCCGATGACAGAGGCTACCACATTTTTGACGTTTTTGATCACAACATTTACGCTTGTGATGGTGCTCCAAGGGAAAAGCCGCTTCTAAGACTTGCAGCCCTGCTGCATGACACAGGGAAACCCGACAGCCGTACTGAACATCAGGAAAACGGAATCAAAATTGTGAACTTCTACAACCACGAACGTTTTTCAAAAGAAATAGCAGAAAAACTCATGACACGACTAAAATTCAGCAATGCACAGATCGAATATGTATGCCATCTGATTTCACTTCACATGTTCCATTACGAACCTTCATGGACAGATGCAGCTGTACGGCGTTTCCTTGTAAAGACAGGGACTGAATACGTAGATGACCTTTTCAGTCTTCGACTTGCAGACATGTATGGGAAATACAACGAAAACGTAAGACTTCATGACAGCGCTGCATGCAAATGTCTTTTGGAATTTAAAACCCGCATAGAAAAACAGGAAGAATTGAATTCTGCAATGAGCTTAAAAGATCTTGCCGTAAACGGAAAAGACCTTATCAACCAAGGAATACCGGCAGGAAAGCAGCTTGGACTTATTCTGAACGAACTTTTTGAAACCGTACTTGAAGATCCTTCTCAAAACACAAAAGACAAGCTTATCGAGATTGCAATAAATATATACAAAAGAGATTCATAAGGAGACAAAAAAAATGAAGCATACGGAAGAATTTGAAAATTGGACAGCCTATGACGGATGGCTTGTAAAAAACTATTCAGAATACTCAATAATCTCTGTTAACGAAGTAGACGGAAAAATAATCGCTGACTATATAGACAAAAATGATCCGATACCAGAAGACAACTAAAAAAAGAGGCTCATGGATGAAAATCAATATAGACATAAAAAAATGCGCTGCATTCGGAGTTGCTGGAAATTTTACAGGACACCTTGAACAGGCTGGAGAAGCATCTGAGTTTGAAAAAGTAAAAACCACAGAAAAAAACGCACCAAAAGCGTTATTCCCGACATATATTCCAGGAGATGACAAAGTAACTCCTGCCTTCCTGCACGAATTCCCTTTTTCAGACAGCACCATCATATTTCCAAAAGGAGAAGAAAAACTCCAGATTGAACCTGAATGTGCAGTTATATTTGATGCCGTATGGGAAAATGGACTTATTAAAAAGCTTAATCCCGTTGCATTCGGCGCTTCAAATGACTGTTCAATACGCAGGGAAGGAGCAAAAAAAATAAGCATTAAGAAAAACTGGGGAAAAAGCACAAAGGGGTTTTCAGAAAAGAAAATCCTCATTGACTCCTTTAATGAAACAAGCCTGATAAGCAGATACAGAATAGCAAGCTTTTTGATGAGAGATGAAAAAATATGGGCGTACGGAGAAGACAGCGCGATCCGAGACTACAGTTATATCTGGGAAAAACTATGTACTTGGCTTATTGACCGCCTTAATAACCAGAAGGATGAAGGTCCTGCCGAAGACATTCGCTCTTATCTTGACGCTGCCGGCAGACCTTCAAAACTGCTGATTTCCATCGGCGCAACACGATATACGGAATTCGGAATGAATAATTTTCTGAAAGACGGAGACAAAGCCGTTGTTGTTCTATACCCAGAAGATTCATATACCAGAGAAGAAATATTGCAAAGGGCAAAAGAAAACCGTCTGAACGAACCTGACATCTCTGCGTTATATCAGACGGTCGTATGCTGAAAAGCATCATATCTAAAACGCTCCGCACTGCTCGCGTTCTTTTTTTTGTCTCGTAAAACAAACGCTCAGTCTTCGCGTTTGTTTTGCTATACGAGACGTATCTAAAACGCTCCGCACTGCTCGCGTTCTTTTTTTGTCTCGTAAAACAAACGCTCAGTCTTCGCGTT
>Ga0256405_10000827_pt1 | contig 94522 bp, 121 predicted proteins | sample RumenRJG_02DNA_FD_189096 | JGI IMG/M metagenome (GOLD analysis project Ga0256405, IMG submission 189096) | Bovine rumen microbial communities from Lethbridge, Alberta, Canada - RJG_02 | ecosystem: Host-associated > Mammals > Digestive system > Stomach > Rumen | place: Canada: Alberta...
CCTCATGAATGCATTTAAATATAGAATGAGAATGGGCACTAAACCAGATAACTCAATACAACAAGACCTACAAAAAGAACAATGGTATCTTAATAAGGCTAAACAACTTAAAGAAAAAGATAATAACTCTAACTAATTACTGAACCTACTTTTATATCAATATAAGGTACTCTTTTGAGTACCTTTTGCCTTTTTATAACCTCCTTTTTACCTTTTTGTACTATTTATTTCTATACATTTTAATAATATTTAAAACCATTCTTGAATAATGAAATCAAATAACAATTCAACACTCCTTCTTAAATTTAAAATCTTCGTGGAATTCTTAATATCCTTCTGCGCTTTCTATTTTATCCTTAATAACCCTGTCTCAGTTTTTATGTCTTTCATTATTGGCTTCTCTGCTATATTCGTCCTTATGCAAGCACTCGGTAATATTGATAAACTTAATGGCTATGGTAAATATAATAAATCTAATAACCAACAAAACTTTGAACCACATCATGACTATAATGATTTCCACCAAGATACTATGGATGATACTACTAATATTACCCATGAAACTGAATTGGATGATGATACACAAAATGATATAGAAAATGATTTACCCGATATTAATGATAACTCAGACTTCCTTATTGATAATACTTCTGACTTCCACTCTATGGATGATATTATGGAATAAATACTAAACTTAATAAAATAAATTAACAGCCGAAAAGTATATTCTTTCCGACTGTTTTTTTTACTGTAGTGTCAAAAGGTAGAATTTCTACAATTTTACCTTAATATCATCTGACTTATGGAAAATTTTACTATATTACTATTTTTTATCTTAACTATCTAACTATCACATCATTATCACACTTTTTGCTATTTTTTCATACCCCATGAAAATGAGCAAAATTTTGGATAACATTTTCATTATCAAACAATTAAATGTGGCGAAACTGTTTATTTTGTGGTAAACAACAGTCTATAATAGTATTAAAATTTCTCCAAAAAAATTTTTAAAAAAATTGGGAAAAATTAACACAAGACACTGTTTCTTTCACTATTTTTGTTATTATCTATGACAGAGAAATTAATTTTTATGGGGTTTGTAATATTTCTCATAACTATCAGCCACAGCCTTATCTGAATATTGAAATTCGTATTTCAAACGCTTTTCAGAGACATGATAATTAACCAAATAAAGACAAGCCTTTGTTCTAATCACTTGTAATTCTAAAATTTCATTAAGTAGCCTACCCTTTTCTTTTTTTACATTTTGTAATGCATAATACACTCCCATAGATGGAATAGCAGTAGTGTCATACTTTTCTATAGTCCTACATACTTCATCATAATTTTTATAAACATTAGCCAATCTATAACTTGCCTTATTATAAGTCTTAATAAGATTTTTCTTTTCCTCAGAATGACAAGAATTAAAAAACAAAGTAGCAATTGCTACAAAAACAAAAATCATTTTTTTTCATAATACAAAATATTTTAAAATTTACATATTTAATTATCTTACAAATATCATGCCAAAATAATGTTTCTTTTCTTATTTTTACACTATTTGTGACAGAAAAATTAATAATTATTTCTGTGTTATTTATTACGAAGAAATTTCCTCTATAACACATTATATATTATAGAGGAAATCATCAAAATGAAAAAACACACCCAACAATTCCGGTTATTAGCATTGTGACCGAACATAATAAAATTATAATACTTAACCACATTTTTATAGTCATGACACTCTCCCAATATTTTTTTCTATATTCCTTAAAAATATATGAATTTGTAATTATTTCGTCAATTAAATAACATAATGTTCCAACTATAAAAGCAATAGTAATAATTATAATGTAGACCATATTTTATAATATTATTTTGTTTTTTTGTACATGTCAGTAGGCGCTTCAAGGGCAAGTTCTTTCTCAATCAAGTCACGATAGTCAAAATGATGGGCATTGAGCCAATCAATATCTTGCATTGTATATCGCAAAGTATCATAACCAAATTCAGTATACTCTTCCTCAGTCATAGAAGACATTGGACGGAGATAGGGTTTAATCTTTTCAATATCATCATAATAATTTGAAAGAATAAATGGAGTAAGTGTTAATTCCTTCCATTCTTCAACACTTGATACATCTACTTTAACTCCATACGGCAATCTTGCACAAAGGTCTTTCAATAAAAGTTGTTTTTCTTTTTGTGTCATATCCTATTCAGTTTTTATACATACCTTCAGGTGCTTCCATACTGTTGCCAAATTACCATTTATTAAAAATTCTTTCCCACAAATTTCTATTTCTGAGACAGTTAATAGTTTTTTCGTGCTGCTCGGCAATATCCTTAAAGTTTTTAACCATCGCCGAGAGTCTATCTATCTCATTCTGCGCCTTTTTAAGACTTTCCTCCTTTGATATGATTGATAGACGGGGTATGTCAGAACAAATGTGGGAAATGCCTGTAAGGTTTTCGGTTGACAGATATATTTTGTATTCTATATAAGTTCCACGTTCCTCACAGTCTTTCTTCAATTCTTCCCTCGCTTTTTTAAGGTCTTCGCTATCCTTTACCAGTTCTTGATATTCATCCCAAGGAACAAACACTTTTTTCTGTTCTTTTTCTTCCATATATTTCTTTGACATAATCTATTCAGTTTTATACATATCCTTTGGTGCTTCAAGGGCAAGACCCATTAGAATTAAACCTCTCCAATCAAGGTGATGGCGGTGAAAGAAGTCAAATTGTTTAATATTCGCAATATATAAGGGAATAGGTGTTTTAATATACTTCCACGCATCAGTCTCATGAGGTCTTAGTCTGGATAGAGCTATACATTCTTTCTCAGTCATACTCGACATTGGACGGAGATATGGCTTGAATTCTTCATCCCTCCTTCGTGCAACACTTAATACAAACTCGTCAAGTACAATCGGAGCGATGACGCTTGGAAACCACATTTTTACCCCATAAGGTAACCTTGCACTGAGGTCTTTAATCAATAGTTGTTTTTCTTCTTGTGTCATATCTAAATCAAATTAAAAAGGGCGAAGGCCATCAATGCAAGGGAGATAAATTTGCCTAAAACCATCCTTGCCACTCCGCCCTATGGTTCTACTTCTTTTTCTTATTAAGTAAATCAAACGACATTGCTCCAATAAATCCACAGATTAGAGCTGCTACTGGAATAATCCAAAATGGAATTGTTATTGTCATATTACAATTATTTTAATTGTTTATTTTATTTACAAGAGTTACCATTAAAATACGAATCAAATTCTGTTCTAAACCAATATTGAATACCGTTACACAGTTCATTTACAGATTCTTCCATTTCATCATAGTCTTGGAAAGGGGCTTTGCTTCTCAACCAGAAAACACCGGTTGGATTGGTATCGGTTGAATCCACAAGTAACTCCCATTTTCCATCAGAATAATTATGCTCAACGCATCTTCCAAGTCGTGAGATTGTAATAACATCATCACAGTAAAACCATATAGAATACCTGTCCTTCAGATGTCCACAACAAGATTCAAATGTATCTATTGATGGGATGGAATTGAGAATATCACAAAGTTTAATACATTCCTTATCCATATTTCCATCATATTTTTTATCGCTTGGTTTCCAAGAAGGATGATACTTCTCTATATATCTCATTATTTTAGCCCAGTCATTCTCCTCGAAAGCCTTGTCTATATCCTTACATTCTCCATTTGATAGACTCATTTTTCCATCAGGTCTATTCTCGTCAAGGTAGTTCATAAATGCTATTGCAAGATGATGTTTACCAAGTTTGTACGCTTCGTTTTTCTCTTTGTATATTTCATCTTTAGACTGAGGACGGAGGGATTTGAGTTTCTTCAGTATGTCATCTCTTGTAATGCCTAATCTTTCTAATTCTTCATTGGGAATATAAGCCGTAAATCCCCAAAAAGTCTTCTCATCCTCTTCACTCCACTCATTAGAACAGAGTTTTGCTACATCCTCATTCTTCTTTTTAAGATTTAGAGAAAGGGATTGGAGCCAGTTGATTTGCTCATTATATTTTTCAATGGTCTTGCCTGTTGTAGCGAAAGTATAATTTCTTTCAAACTCTATATCTTTGATAATACTCTGCCTTATCTTTTCATCTTCCTCGCTCCACTCTTGTTTTGGCAAATCATATTCGCCATCACGAATTGCTCTAAGAAGACCAATCTTTCCATCATAACCGCAGAATGATTTGGCGGCTTTTTCATAGTCATCTATTATAGAGTCTAACAATTTCGCCTCCTCCTCGCCCCACTCCCATGGCTTCTGTTCTTTCTGCTGCTTTATGTAATTTTTATTTTCCATATTAAATTAATTTTTATTAATATACTTACAAAAATCGTGCCAAAAACCCTTATTTTATTTTACATATATTTAGAAAATGTAGAACCATATTTACGGGTAGTGACATTAAGTTTATTTTTATTTTTCCATAATGTTTTTTCATATAGGTATCGTATCATGTTTTTCCTTTCAACCTGTTGTGTTCTACCATTAAAAATGATTTCAGGTAGGGTACACAAAGAGGGGGAATCAATATTTTTCATAGACATTATGTTTATGGAGTATAATATTATTTATTATTTATGTAATCAATTATATCTTGTTCGAGTTTATTTTCATCTGTAATATAGTTTACGATTGTTTTCAGTTCATCATTGTTAATTGTTTTAATTTTATCTTGTGGTTCAACGACATAACGAACATCATATTTTGGGTTTCTTGCTTCAAACACTGTAAAGGTATAGTAACCGTGTTTTTCTTGTTTCAGGAGTCTAAGTATTCCTTGACCATAGCCATTGGCATCTTTATATTTATCATCGCAAAAGTAGCAATATTGTGCATCTTCTTTCAACGTTAATATAAATGGAAGAAAATCATCCTTTGTATATTTTTCTTTTATTGGTAAGGGTATGAGGATTGGTTTATAAAAGTTAAAGTATTTCTCGTCCACATATTTATCACCAATGGTTGTTTTAATTTCCTTATCAAGCCATGAATTATTTTTAAGGTAGAAGAGGTTTTCATTACCATCGCATTGTGTAAACAAATCGTCAAAAATATATTCATCATTATTTTTCTTATTTTCATTTAATGATTCTTTTCCAATAATTGGGAGTGATGATGCTGCTATTGCTGTTGTAGCGCCAAACAATTTTTTTAAAAAGTTTCTTCTATTTTCCATAATATTGTTGTATTTTTATATTTTATTTTAATTAATTTTATACATATCCTCTGGTGCTTTAATGGCAAGTCCTTTTTCAATTAATCCACGATAGTCAAAATGATGAGCGTTTAGCCAATCCATTTGCTCAAGACTTAATATACATGTCGATTTCTTTTCTCCAATCCTCAGAATACTGTCACTTATCTGTATAAACTCAAATGTTTCTTCCTCAGTCATAGAAGACAGCGGACGGAGATAAGGTTTTAATACAATATTATCATTGAGAAAATCATTGATGATATCAGTATTAAGTGTTTTTTTTAGTGTAATGTCGCACACTTGATTAACAGGCATGCTTATGCCGTTATCCATTGGTTTCAGTTCCCTGACTACACCTTTTTTGGTAACCCTGCATTTTACCTTATAAGGCAATCTTGCACTAAGGTCTTTTAATAATAGTTGTTTTTCTTCTTGTGTCATATTAAATCAAATTTTTTAAGCAATACTTAATAGCTTCTTCGCAGGCTTCTTCGTAAGTATTATTGTGAGATTCCCTATCACAGCCTTTTGGTGCCCCGTCCTCATAGCTATACCACACATAACTCATGTCTATATGTTGCTGTATTGATATAAAGATTTTATGTACTTCTCTCAGCCACTTCATTGCCATTTGGATGGTTGGTGCATCAAGGTATCTTTCAGGATATCTTGACCTGTCTGTAATATTATATTCACTGACAATTTTATCTAAATTATATTGCTTATCAGTATTCCAATTAAATCCCTTTTCCTTCAAGAGTTTTGCTGTTTCAAAGCTGACGTAATCTTCAGTAATCATATTATTTTGCATAAAAATTCCAAAAAGGTTCAATACTTACAATACCATAAAACGGACGTTTTATACCATCCTTTTCGTCAGAAAAGTTTTGTGTAATGACTTTCATGAGGAACCCTTTTCCGGTACTGCCATCGCACCAATCATAGGGATTTTCTCCGTAATCCTGCTTATTCAGGTGCTGCTTCACTATCTCGGAGACAATATGCACATCGAAATCAAAAGGGAATGGTTTCCATCCGTCTTCTACCGTCCATCCAAGACAATATTTACCATCCTTTGAAATTTGATAGGACTCACACTTGCCACCGGACATACTAATGGCAAATTCAATAGCCTTTTCGAGTTGACCCATATCACCTGATACCTCAAATATCTGTTTACTTGAAAACATAATTGTTGAATTTTAGTTTTAGTTTTTATTATACATTCCTTCAGGTGCTTCAAAAGCAAGACCTTTTTCAATGAGTCCACGATAGTCAAAGTGATGTTCATTTAACCAATCCATTTCTTCATATACTTCACACTCACCATCAGCAATCAAAATGGAAAGGCTATTATAGTACTTTCTCTCTTCCTCAGTCATAGAAGACATTGGACGAAGATATGGAAGATAGGTTAGTATATAACCACTACCCTCTTCTTCTTTAATATCTCCGTGAAACCGAATATACCCATCAGAGTTTATATCATCTAATATCATTGGTACTGGATATTCACAACCTTTGTCTTCATCCCAATAGAGGTATTTTACTTTTAGTCCATATGGTAACCTTGCACAAAGGTCTTTCAATAAAAGTTGTTTTTCTTCTTCTTGTGTCATCATAATTAATAATATTTTCTTGTTTACTTACAAAAATTATGCCAAAACAATTTATTTTACATCAGTTTATTCAAATATTTAATAAATTCTTCTATGATATAGTTTGACATATCATCAGGATGGGTAAACCCTTTTTTAGTGAGTTCATTTTTAAGTTCAGAATTTGTCCACAGTCCCCATTCATTTCTAATCCATCTTCCAAGTGAGTTGTGCATAGAGATTGCACCGTTTTCGATAAGATATTGTTTATCTTCTTTTGAAATTATTTTGGCAAGGGTAGACATTGCTTCATCAACTGTTTTAGGGACAGGGGTTTCATTTTCTACTTCAGTTTTATACATATTATCAGGTGCTTCCAATGCAAGTTTTTTTTCAATTAAACCTCTAAAATCAAAATGATGTGCATTGAGCCAATCAAGCCCCTTTTCGCTAAACAACATTGAACCATCTGATGCGTCATAAATAAAGGATAATCTTTCAAATTCAATCCTCTCTTCTTCTGTCATGCTTGACATTGGACGGAGATAAGGACGATAATTCCAAATATCATATATATGTCCAATAGCCACACTATTAGATTTTGGGTATATCTGATTGGTGGATAATTGCATCGTATAGATATTGAAATCTGTCGGAACAAGTATCAAATCGGAATTTTCAAATCCTAATTTTACTCCATACGGCAACCTTGCACAAAGGTCTTTAAGTAGTAGTTGTTTTTCTTTCTCTGTCATAACTCTGATATTTTTTCAATAAATTCATCAAGCATCTCTATTTTGTCTTTGTTCGGATTGCCGGACATAATAGTACGCATAGTAAGAGGATACCAATCAAATTCTTTCTTTTTCTTTTTACACCAGTTAATTAAAACCCGTTTTTCTTCCTGTGTCATAATGAGTTTAACTTTGCAATCAATACTTTATAAGCGTCAATTCTCCCCATAGTAGAGGCTTTCATATAACTTGGACCATCATATTTGGCGAGTTCCTCTTCTTGGCATTTAAGAACAAACTTTGCCCATTCTATCAGAGTATCCTTGTGGATGTATTCTTTCCACCCTTCAACATGGTCAATGACTTTTCCTTCAAACCATTCATCACTAAGATGTGTGTCTATTCCATCATAATTTGGATAAAATGGTATGTAAATTTTATCTGGTGTTATCATATCTAAATTAAAAATTTTAAATTATTTTCTTAATATGTAATACAGGGGTATAGTAATAAGCCATATAAATGATAAGAATAAATCCTTTATCCATCCTTTCCAAGAGTCATCATATGGTTTAAACGTACAATAGGCAATAAAAAAACCTACCCAATAAATTAATGATATAATTATTGCAATTACAGTTATCATATCTATTCAGTTTTGTTATGTTTTAACTTATACAAATATACAAATAAAAAAGTTAAATAAAAAAAAATATTATATTTTTATTTTATATAGGGATGGTGTTTAAGTTTCATTCTAATGATATCGAGTTTTGCTTTTTCCTGTGGGGACAAAGATGTATTTGTAACTATTGCCTTATTTAAAAGTGTGATATCCTCATTGGTAGGTTTCCAATAATATTCTTTTTGTTGGCATTCATTTGTTTTTTCTTCCATACTCATAATGTTTATTTTATGATTCAGTAATTAAAATATTCTACGCATATTATCATTTAGTGGTTGGTACATCATATTATGAGAGGGTTCTATTATTTTTTCATAGACAATAGATTCTGAGGCAATGCCTTCATAAAGTGTATCGAAGTAGCCTTCTACATAATGAGTTCCTTGTGGTATAGCACATAGGGCGATTACATAATTTATGAAATTAGATGTGTTATTATATTGTAACTTAGATTTCAGTTTACAAGCATCTTCAATATTTTTACATGAATGAAAAACGCCTATAGATATTGGATATCCATAACCTTTGACATATGCTAATACATGATGATTAATTGCTTTTTGAAAATTTAGCAGCATATCATTATTAGATGAATAGATTTCATTTAGATTAATATTCATATGAGCATATGGTGTACGATAATCACCATATGGATTTTTTTCAAGCACTTTATATACAGTCAAATTTTCTTCAGTTGTTTTAACTGTTAATGGGCAGTTAACAAAAAGGCACATAAATTAGATTTTATTATAATAGTTACACCAGTTATCGCATTGTTCTTTTGAGTAAAAGGCGTTATTAAGGAAATTCATCAAATCTTGTGCGTTTGAGAAGCATGAGAGTATACCGAAAAAGGAATACGGTATGGACTGATAGATACCATTATTATTCTTTAGTGGATAATAAATTGTGAAATCATTAGATTCCTTACTAAAATCAATAATCATAACAAACAAAAATTAAACATTAATATAATATGCAAAAACTGTACCAAAGTTTTTAATTTTTAAAAATATACAAAAAAAAAAATAAATAAAAAAACTTGATTCTTTTTTGTATATATAGAATCAAGTCAGTGGGATTATATTATAATATTTTTTTTAGATATAGTGATATTTTATATAGTTAATATCAGGTTGAATACTATCTATTTTAATTTTATTTTGTTGAAGTAGTTTATATTCCGCAGGGAAATTTTGTTTCAGATATTTGATATTTTGTGTATCTATTGGTTGATATAATGGAGGCGAACAGCCATTAATTAATAATAATGGTATTAGTAGCAATAATTTTTTCATGTGTTTATTATTTTACATGCGGTTTAATATCTTTAAGTGTTAGTGGAAATGAATTAAAAGTTTTATAATTGAGTCTAATAGTTTCATTTAATTCAGTAGAGGTCATATCATCTTTATAAAAAGAAACTAAAGATAGAAATTCTATAATAAAGGGTGATTCGTGTGGTGTCATATTATAATATTTTTTTTTATGTTGGCAAGCATATATTTCCATAGCCATAGAAATCTGAAGGTTCATCATAATCAAGTGGAAGTTCATATATAATATCGAATTTAAGGTAGATTGGTGTAAATTCAAAAGTGCTACTGTCATCAATGGGATACTGTATATCTGTTGGTCCTACATTTTGTGTTTCAAAGGGAAGTGGTAGTTCAAAAGCATCGAGTGGTGTCATATGTTTGATTTTTATCTAATTTATAATTATCCGTTATAGAACGTTGTTGACGGATGAATGGTTTATAATTATTTGCAGACAGCATATATGGGCTATTTACAAACATTTTTGAATCTTGATATTCAATAAGGATATCATCATCAAGATAATCATCATGTAATAGAGCCATTATAAAAAGGCCATTAGGTGAATCTGTTATTCTCATTTATTTATATATGTTTTATCATTAAAACTTTGTATAGTAGGTTTAATTTTAGAAATAACCATCATTTCAACGGGATATTGAAATATTCGTTTTGAGGGAAGTGAATTTGAGTATCTTTCTTTTTTATATGCCCTATACAAAGCCAAGCAATCACGATTTAACATTTCTGAAAAGAAAACATAATAAGGGAAATCTATTGGTCTCATATTAAAGATTTTTGTTCTTTATAATTTTATCATGGTCAAAAGCCCATTGATATTCATCAATATCTTTAATGGGAATCCATTTTATTTCGTCAACTTCATTTGGTTCTGAGAATTCAGAAGTAAGGTGTTCATCATTAAGCCCATAATAAATGCAATCATAGATAAAGGTAACATTTTGTCTACCGTTAAGACTATCATCTACATAATTAATTTTAAGTTCTGAAACATCATCTTTAGCAAGACCGGTTTCTTCATGTAATTCTCTATATGCAGCATTTTGTAGTGTTTCATCATAATCAAGATAACCACAAGGGCAGCACCATTTACCAACATTATCAGGACAACCAACACCTCTTTTAACTGCAAGAAATGCTTTTCTTTTAGGGTCATATACAAAGACAGCAACGGCCACACTTCTACTTATCCAATATTCTTTATTATCAATATTTACAGGAAAATTTCTCATTTTAAATTTCTATTTTTATAATTTTCGATACAAGTTGGAATTATTTTTTGATATTCAGGGTTATTAAAGAGAGGTGAAGTCAGAATCATATCTGCTGTTGTTCTATTTGTTGCAAAGGCAATATTATATAATGATGCCAATCTTGTTAATGCTGACACATCATTTTGATGTCCTTGTTGAATAAGGTTGTCACAGAAAAATATAAGGACATCAATTTTTCCTTCTGCAATCATTGCACCTATTTGTTGGTCACCACCAAGTGGCCCTGATAAAAGTGGTTTTACAGATAAAGGCATCGTCACCCAATCTTGTGTTATTTCACCGGTACAATAGTTATTAACTGCAATATTCCTTAATATTTTTGCGGTTGTTCCGGTTGCATATAATTTATGTGGATAGAGTTTTTGTTTATTATATTCTACCCATTCTTTTAATTCAGTTTTTCTACTATCGTGTGCTACTAATGCTATATTCATATTATTTTTTTTATAATCTTAAATTAATTATTCTACTTCTATCTTCAAATCCTAAAGGTTTTTTTTTAAAATGATTATAAGAGTTTTTTATTCTAAGAGTATAAATGCTTGAAGTATATGTTGGACACTTACCCAAATAAGTACTATTAGAATTTTCTTCCATATATTGGTCATATGCAGCAAGCATAAAGTTATCAACGGGCATCATCATCTTTTCCGAACATTATTTTTCCTATACCAAAACAAAGCACCACTACAATCAATATGTTTAAAAATATTTCCATATCATTATTTCTTTCATGCCTAAAAATAACCTGTTTTTTTACTAAAATATTGTCTTTTAAATGTTTCTATTATTTCCACTTTTTTACATTTTTTTCCACCATTTTAACCTATTGATTATTAATCGGTTATAAAAATACTATTTAATAATCAAATATTTAAATTCAATATTATTGAAAATTAATGAGTTAAAAGTACATAGACAATGTAGCAAAATTTTAAAACATTTTAGTTTTCAAATGGTATATTTTTAGGTTTTTTCATATAGTCAAATGTTTTAATTTGGGGTAATTCAGCATTACCTGTAATAGTAATTGTTTCAAGAGTTTTTTTATTGTTTCGTGGGTTTGTTTTGATTTGATAAAGTTTATTTGATTTACCTTCGTCATTAACACCGACAATAAAAATACTGATATTATCAGTAACCATCATAAAGTCATATGCTTTTTGTTCGTTTTCCATATTTTCATTGTTTTCAATTCTTGTATTGATTTGTGTTATCAATTGTTCATTGACATTTTCAGTATAAGTAATTGCTTCTTCTTTTGTTTGAAGAAGTTTAATGAAAAATATTTGTGGAATATTTTTATAGCATGGAATAACAAGATATTTTATGTTTGAATTTCCCATTTTAATCTTTTTTAATTAATGCTGAATAATTCTTACAGAGTGGTCCTCCTGCTGAAATACCATTAATCTCACTTGGCTCATAGAAGTCGTTTTCATTATAATAATCTCTCATAATTGCAATTGCATCTTCCACTTTGTCAGCCACGACAAGATGTCCATCAATTTCCCAAACTCGTGTTCTTTCGTAATTTAGTTTCATATCTATAGTTTTTTAACAAATATACAAAATAAAAATAAAAAAAGCAATTAATATTTAAGCCATTTAAGAACTTTAGGTTCTTGGTCTGCCTGTGCATGGGTTGACCAATAAACGTCAAAACCGGTTTCTTTGGTATAACCTGCAATACCTTCAGCGCCATCATTAGTTATTATAAAATAGATACCGTGTACTGGAGGTAGTTCATTTTTTGTCATTACCCATGAAATGGTTGCATCAGAGTTATCAGTTATTTCTTCAGGCTGTGTGTCAACTATATCATTATTTTCTTTTGTGTTTTTTTCTTTAAGTTCTTTATCAGCAAAAAAAGCAAAAATGAAAATAGAAACCCATGACATCAATAATGAAATAACTGCTTTCCACCATGAGGTTTTCCAATCAAGCATTTTTAATTCATCAAATATCAATGAAGTATAAAGAATTATTCCTATAATCCAAAATACAATAAAAAATGTTGTCATATTAAAAAAAATTAAATTCTATATTATTATTTCTTTCTTCTATGGTTATTCTTTCCCATAGTTTCCATAATGCTTGACGAATATCCATATCATCATATTGATATAGAATAGAGTCATCAACAATCTCATATTGTGCAAACCATCTACCATTATCTGTTCTATAAAGTGATAGTTCATATTTAGATGTCTGACCATATTTATTTACAGATAATGGCATGTAGTCCAAAATTTGTTCCAATGTAAAATCAGAAATATCCCCAAGTGTTTTGGGGATATTGTTATTAGAATGTGTTATCATTGGTAATTCGCTTAATATATGCCTTATTATGTTCATTACAGCCCTCAGCCTTATCAATGAAACCATCCTTCAATGGTGCAAGTGCTTCAATAGTATCAAGAAGTTTTCCCCACCTTCGCAACATTTCATTTTTCAAAAGAACATAAGCCCTTGCTTCAGCCTTTGCCTGTGCAATCTTCTTACCCTTTTCAATACTGAATTCATCATCAGGGTGACACTTTGCTGTTGCACAAACACTCATAAATGAACCACCACAAAGAAAATAGTATGCATCAGGTGCATCCAATTCAACATCTACCTTACAAGTAATGTTTTCACCATTGTAATAAAAATGTGTGTCCAAAACAGACATCTTAATGTTTTGCTTTTCAAAATTTACCATAATTAAATTATTTTTTAGTTAAAATTAGCAACTGTGATAGGACTCGAACCTATGACATCGGTATTAAAAGTACTAAAATAATTGCTGTTAATTTTCCCTATCGGAAAACTATGTTACGTGCTCTACCCACTGAGCTACACAGTTGACAATGTAAATCTATGACAATGCAAATATATAAATCTTTTTATTAATAACCAAACATTTTTTCGTTTTTCTTCAGTTCATCAACAAATTTGTTTGCCAATTTAATACACAAAGAAGTGGTTGCATCAAGATTTTCTATTTTAAAATCCGGTGATTTTAATGCATGAAGATATAGTTTTTTAGCTATATCATGATGATATGTTCTCCAATTAAATTTCATTGTTTACATTTTTTAACAAAATTATAAATAAAATTTTTAAAAACAAAATATTATTTTTGGGAACGATATATTTGTTGGCTACACTCCCGTTATTTTTTGCCAATAAATTGTTTATTTTCTGAATTTTAAGTGAAAGATTCTTATGTTTAAGGAGTATAATATACTGTAGAACATAAGGAACCTGCACTATGATTGACTTCAGCAACTTCAACTCCCTCGTGGAAATTGCCCTCTACTTTGACAATGAAAACTTCTTGCTGTCAATATAGTGGAGCATTTCCTGCTCTAAACTCAAGTTGTCCATATCAACGATAACTGGTTCTGAAAAATACTTATACTCCCATTGTGTTGTCAGCCACGGACCTTTTCTGATTTCTTTGAATGCACCGTCTTCGTTTTGAAGATGAGATATGTGTTGGACATCAATGTTGTGTTCTACCTTTTTGTACAATTCGCTCCGACCTATCTTTTTGATTTCTTCGTCAAGAAGTTTTTTCATCTCGTCCGTGAGATGTTTATAGTCAAACTTTTTCTGTTTCATATTGTTTCCTTATTTTTTATCCTATTTTTTTAATATTACACAAGCACTGATACCGAAGGGATTTGAACCAAGAAAGCATTTCATCTCTTGGACAGAGTGGTTCATAGAGAGAGTTTGATATTATGTCTATCATTGCATCAAACATTTCCTCATCCTTCTCACTCCACTCATTAGAACAGAGTTTTGCTACATCCTCATTATGCTTTTTATGATTAAGAAAAAGGGCTTTGAGCCAAGCAATTTGCTCATTATATTTTCCAATGACCTTACCTGTTGTGGCGGAAGTATAATTTCTTTCGAATTCTATATCTTTGATAATACTCTGCCTTATCTTCTCATCCTCCTCGCTCCACTCTTGCGTTGGCTGAGGAATTATATGGTCAAGCAACCACAATTTGACAGATACACCATTTGCTTCCTCCTTCTCTAATTGATAGTGGTCTTCCGCAAATCTGATGCACTCAAGCACCTTTCCGAGCATTTCCTCATCTTCCTTGCTCCACTCCACGGGCTTGTCATATCTAACACGAATTGCATCTTTTAGCCAACTTCGCAGTGGTTCGTCTTTGATATAAGATAAACAGACATTTAGATTTTGTTCATCTTCCATATTCCACTCTGCTGATTTCTGCTCTTTCTGTTTTTCCTCCTTTTCTTTCCATCCCATGAAATGCACAGCGGTTTCCTCAATAGTTACTGCTATGTCCTCCCAATCAAAATCATCAAGAGTTCTCTGTCCGTTTCCAAAGGTTTCATGGTACTTTTCCTCCGTGTACCTTTTGATTTCGGCTTCCAAAGCCAAATCCCTTGTATTAACCTTGTGTTTGCCACTTTCGATGTCTGACTTAGGCTTTTTCTGCTGTCCATTATAAAAAGACATTCTTTCCCTACTATGCTTATAAATGTTCTCAGTTGTTAAATCTTTCTGCTTTTCCTCGTCCTCATCAACTTTTACTATCAGAACTTTAACTTTGTCACCATATGATAAATCACACTCATCAACCGGCACTATAAGATGCCAATCGTCATCATAGTTAATAGTTGCATCGAACATATCTTGTTTTATATGTTCCCACTGCATATCAAGATGTTCTTGAAGTTGTTGTGGACTAAATAGTTCTTTCTGCTTTTTGAGCCAAGCAACATATCCATTCCTTGTTTCATTGGAAATATAATACTCGCCGATTGTTTCTATAAGAGAAATAAGTGATTCCCTTATTCTATCATCATCGCTCTCTTCAAGTACAGGGAAGATGTTTTGAATAGCATCTTCAATGGTATAATTATCTTGTATTGCTTGAGGGTCATTTAACCACCATTGTGCTTTTTTTAAAGCCTCATCATAGGCTCTTGCTTTTTCTTCAGTTGTCATAATTTTATATTTTTCGTAAATATATAAAAAAGTAATAATAAAACAAAATTTAAAGATTGAATAATTCTTTAAATGAATACCAAATCCAAATAATTAGATTCCATATCATAGTTAAAATAAACCATACAGCAAAAAAAAGTACATAGTACCAACTAAGAAAAATGGGGACAAACCATAACAAACTAAAAATTGTGTTTTCTTTATAACTAAAATAGTTTCTTGTTATAAGGAACATCCAAACAATTAGTCCACTAAAAAGTACACCCCACCAATAAAATTCAGTAAATAATGTTGTTATCATAACTAAAATATTTTTTTCTTTATTATTTACAAAAATCGTGCCAAAATAAAATATTTTAAGTTTATAAACTATTTATTTGTATAAAAATAGTTTGGCTATGACATTGAATGAAGAAAAAATATTAAGGGAAAAAATTAAAGATATAATCAGGGAAACAATCTTTGATTATTTTAGTAATGAGGCTCAAAAAAATGATAAAAGCAAAAAAGATGATAAGGAAGATAACCCTAACGGTACAAAAAAAATAAGCAAATCAAGGGTTATCAATCAACTTAAATCAAAGGGTATTAATAAAGCACAGTTTGCATATAAATTATGGCCTGAAAAAGACAAAGATAGTGCAAGAAGTTATTTCTATAAGTGTTTGAACCACGAAACCAATGATGATGGTGATGTTTATTCATTTGATGATAAAGAAGCAACTGAATTACGAAGTATGTTAAATAATCAACAGATATAAAAAAAAGAGGAACTAAATTAGTTCCTCTTTTTTTTTTTACTTAACATTAATTTTAATTCTTTTTGTTCCCGTTTCCTTTTCCTTTTCAACCGGTTTCTTATCAACCTTAATAATAAGTTGATTAGTTGTTGCATCAAAATTTGCGGTCAAGGTGTCAACAATAATATTTTCAGGTAAACTATTAGTATAACTACCACAGGATGATGAACTCTTATCTTTATACTCATATTTAACGGTAATTGTTTTGTCATCCTCAATTTCAATATTAATGTTTTCATCATTAACAAACTTAGGAAGCGGAATTACTAATTCCCAATCATTTTCATTTTCTTTGAACATGTGAAAATCATCATTATTAAAATTAAAAGAATCAAATGGTTTCCTGAATGTCGGAAAGCCAAAAAAGTCATCAAAAATAGTAGGTAACATAATTAAAACATTTTTAATATTTTTATTATTTTTAAAATATAACCATAAATAAGATTAAAGTCAAGAGAATTTGCAAAGAATTTATTATAGTTTTTGTGGAAAATTTAATTTTTCTTATTTTATACAAATCATTAGCAATATAATAAATTGCACTGTTAATGACAATCATACACAACAATATTAAACCACTGCACATCAACATAAGCAGTATTGGTAATTCAATTGCTGATGACCAAAAAATTGCTTTCATAGATGAAAAAACATCCTCACCATTTTTCGTATACAACTCTGTCATTTCTTGTTTACTGAGAAATAAAGGGAAAAACACAAATTCACAAATAAAATGGCATAATGCCATTAAAATCAAAATCTTACAAAACATATTCTTTTATTATTTAATAATTAAAGTCCACTTTGTACAGTAAAAAAAGGTTTATTACCGGTACCAATAACATGAAGATTTTTATTGTCATCAACAAAAAAATCAATATCACCATTAAAATCTTCAATTACGGCTGCACACCAATTATGTGTTTTAATCCATAATTTATTTTCATCATTAAGCAAGTTATAATCAAATACGCCAACTTCACCTGCATCAGCACAAAATTCACCAAGTGTTTCAGTTTCTAACCAACTCTTTTTAAAATCGTCAAATGTTTTTGCTAATGTTTTTTTCTCTTCATCATTTTCAGTCGTGAAGTTATAGTCGTGGAAAAATTTGGAATAATATCCATCCCATTCTTTGTATTTTAGATTTTCTTCAAGTTTACCGGAGTAAACCATACAAGACCAATCACCATAAATTGTGTTTCTTTTTATACATGGCCCATAATAATTTTTCAGATAACAAGGGTCAGTAATAACAAGTGTTCCTATAAATTTCATAATAAATAATTTATTTTTTATATTTTATTTTTTATAAATGCAAAAATTATGCCAAAAAAAATGTTATATTTCTATTTGAAGAATTTCATAAGATGGTTTATATTTTTCATTTATATATGAAACGTTTGCCATTTTAGTTCCTTCAATGTTTTCTAAATTATGGTTTCCACTATGAATGTGTCCACTAAAAAAATATTTAGGTTTCTTTTTCTTAATTTCTTCGGCTAATGGTAAATTACCAGCATCATAACCACTATTCCAACCTTCTGTAATTGTTCCTATGTTGTTCAATGATGGCGAATCATGAGATATAACAATATCACAATTTTCAGGCATAAATGAATAATATCTTTTTAGTGTTTCATCATTAACCATAAAAGCCCAATCACCAAAAATATGACAATATGGAGTACCAAATATTTTTAATGTTTTTATACCATTATCAGTAAAATATTCAAAATTATAATCTTCATTATTAAGAATTTTTACTCTGTTTTTTGTTGTAATATTAAAACAATTAACATGTTCTTTTGATATTTGCAGACCGACAAAATCATGATTGCCCCAAACCATTACAACCTTACTCCATTCATTTTTAAATGGTAATGTGTTTATCCAATTAGCAAAATCGTGTTGAAACCAATTAATTTGATATGAAAAATAATGACTATGTGCAGGGCAAATGTCACCGCAGATTAACAATAAATCAAACGGTGTTGTTATCTCAGGCAAATGGCCGTGCAAATCACTTGTTGCTAATATCTTTAAATTTTCCATCATTAAATCACTTTGCAATAAATTCCATAATCGTAATAAAGTGTGTCTTCAAGGTCTTCAGCATCTTTACAACTGTATTGTTCAAGATATTTATTAAGATTTTCTGAATAAATCTTCATTACGCCATTGTCCAAATCAACAATATCATTTCTATGTGTAATATTGTTTTTAAATTCTTGGTTTGATGAAACCATTTCTTTAAATGCATCAAAAGAAAAAGTTGTCTGTGCCATAATATTAAATTTTAATGTTTTTCTACATAATTTCCTCTAAAATTCAAACTCATTGTGTCAATAATTTGTTTAGCAAGTTGCAAACCTTGTCTAAATCTACTACTTGGCCCAAGGTTTTTAAGAACATTTTCAAATTGTGTGTTAATTTTATTTAACTCATGATGTTTACCATAATGCCAACTAATTAAATTTGTACAAATTAAAATTACTACAAAAACTAAAATCATTTCCATATTTCTTATTTTTTACAAATATACAAAAATCATACCAAAATAACAAAAATAGTACAGATTATTCTGTACTATTTTCAATATAATCACCGTTAAAATCTTTATCCATTTGTTCAATAACTTGTTCAGCAAGTTCAAGACCTTGCCTAAATCTACTACTTGGACCTAAATCAACCAAACGGTGTTCAAATTCAGCCCTTATTTTATGTAGTTCGTGATGTTCTGCATAATGCCATGTAACAAAACAGGCAATAACTAAAATGACAATAAATAAAATAAACCAACCCATATTACTTTTCTTTAATGTCCCACATTTGTGTAGAGTTACCAAGAAGAACATCTACATTAACATTTTCCTTATTCTTAATCATTTCAACTTTTTCCAATTCAATTTCAGCATATCTAAGTTTAATAAAAGCATCAGGTGAAAGACCCATTGAGTTCATGTATGATTTATCAGCATAAGCTCTCTTTTGCTCAGTAATGGCACGTTGTTCTTCCATTTCCTGTTGCCTTTCCTGCGTAATTTTCTGTTGTGCCATTGCTGCTGTCTTATTAAGCTCTTCAAGTACCATATCATTAGGCTTTGCCTTGTCAACAACAACATTGACAATTTCAATAGGAAATTCAGCAATACCATTTAACTTGTCAAAATATGCTTGCATCTTCTGTGTAATATCAAGTTTTACTTGGTCATATACTTCCCTATCAGAAACAAGTGTATACATATTGTATGTACTAATAAAGTTTCTAACAATTTCCCTGAAATTTTCCTTTACATTATTATCATACCAATCAGCACCATAGTTCTTGTGCAAAATAGGTGACTTACCATCCTTAATTTTAAGCGTAATATGTGCACTTAAATCAAGTGGTGTGTTGTCATCACAAAAAACATCATCAAACTGTTCAGTGTACTTTACAGGAATTTTCTTGTACTTAACAAAACTTGTTGTCCATACCCTCCACTCTGAACCTTGTGTAAGTGCCCTTTCCTGAACGCCACCACGTCCAAAAAACATTGGCTTCATAATAAATACACCTTCCTCATCACCATCAACCGTTGACAGTGAACAACTACTAAAACTAAACATGGCCATAACAATGGCAAAAAAATAAAAAATCTTCTTCATAATATTTACGTATTTTAAATTTTATATGTGTTTTTGCTAATATCAATTTTGCTATCAATCAAATCTGTTTCAATAATATCCCAAGTTTTTATTTTGTACAGATAACGTTTATCACCAAATGTTTTTATGAATTTAATCTTTTTCCGTTCACCATTTATTTCTTGCAATATTTCTTGATGGATATTATCATATGCATTGTCTCTATCTTCCTCATTTTCAAACACCAACAACTTATTATTATATCTTGTAAAAAACCATCCATCAAATTTATTGTTATCTACATTTTCAACAGTGGCTTTAATTGCAAATAATTGATTTTCTAATCTTTCTTTGTCTCTTTTCTCATACTTTTCAATAATTTTAGGAATCAATGCATCTTGGATGGCTTTTAATTTTTTTCTATCTTCTTCCTTTTTAAGAAATCTCGGTTCAAATTTAAATCTAAACCCTTTTTCACCAGGTTTGTTATACCAACCACAAGCACCATTAGTTTTTTCTAAATCACCATTGTAGTACTGATAAGTAAGAATACTTTCCCAATATTGGTCTTGGCACATCCAATCATCTTCATCTTCTTTAGGTATATATGTGGTTACAGAAATAGCAAGACCAAAAAAAACAATTGTAAAATGTGCAGGAAATTCATATCTAAAATCATCTTCGTCCCATTTTGTTTTGTACATTATATCACAGTTGTACCAATGAAATGCTAACCAAATTGGTAGTTGCCAAACAGGTTTTTTTATAATCTTTGAAAGAATAGGATGGTTCTTCTTACCTGATTCATTCCATTCAACAGATTCCAATTTAGCCCAATTCCAATTTTCAGTCCTTTCATAATGTTTACCAAAACGAATTTGTGGGCCTCTTCTCCAAACAGGAAGATTGTGCTCATGTCTCCATGAGCCAAAATACCATTTAAGTTTTGGTTTTACAAAAACATCCTTGGATTTTTTCCATGTGTCTAAAAATCTATATCTATATTTACTCATGATTTTTAATATGATGCATAGTTATTAAAATAGTTTTTAATTAAAATAATTGGTGTTCCTTTCTGCCCTGAACCACTAACCAAATCACAAAGTGATGCAATTAAGTCCCTATACTGTCTTGGTGTTGTACCTTGTGCTATCATGTTTCCAACCAAATTGTGTGCATTGTATTCCTTAATTTCATTTTTAATTGCATTGTCAAGTTCAGTACCATGCAAGTCCTTATATTTATCATCAGCAAACGCCTTAATTTTAATCTCATTAGGTGTTGATTCAAATATTTCAGGGTCAGTATAACCAGGCATTGTAACAGGGTCAGCAAATTCATTAATAGAAGTACCTAAAATACCATTAATCATTGGACTATGGAAACAACCATCACCATATACACAAACAAGTACATCTTTTCCTGTAACAATTTTAATCTTGTCCTTTATGTCTTCACAAACTCTAACACAGTCCTTAATGTTGGGAAATAGTTTAATTTTGTCCTCAGTTGCTTTATTAGAACCTAAAACACCCCAATCACATCTGTCAGAAAGTATATCAGCCAAAGTATACCAATATCTAAAACCACTGTATCTTTCTTTAAACTGATTGTAATCATGAAGACCACAATAAAGAACATTTGTCGGATGTTCATCTGATGGATTGAAATTACTTTCAACAATAACACATTCAACACCTTCGGATTCAATAATTTCTCTATAATATTCTGTATAATCCATACCTGTAAACGGATGATTTCTGCTTATATTTCCAACCTCATCAATCAAAGGCATGTATAGATATATTTTTCCGTCAAAAAAACCCAATTCAGCGCCTTTCTTATATATACCCCTTGCAATTCCTCTAAGTATCATGGCAAACCTGTTTCTTGAATAAATCATGTTCACCAAAGTAAGGACATTACCGAAAAACTTTTTCTTAACATCTTCAGCAATGTCATCAATAGTAGCATAATTACCAAAACTCCTTGCTACAACAGATTCCGTTATGCCAATAATATCTTTGTCTTCGATATCATAAATGTCATTATGTATTCTTGTAGCATTAAACACACTGTCAATAACAGCATCTACAATATTATCACCTTCTTTAATAATTGGTGCTTTAATACCAAAAGCACTTGTACAAATTCCACTTCTAACCATATTACATATTATTTTGCTTTTTTTTACAAATATACAAATTTAAAAATTAACCAACAATTTTTAATTCAAATTTATCAATATCATTTACCCATTTTTCATCAGAAACATTCCAATATCTGCCGTATTTGGTCATTGTGTGTGTATATCCCAAATTTCTTAATGTTGATTTAAGTGCATTATCTTCACTAATGACAATTTTATTAATCTTTTTATTGTGCTTTTCAATGCTAACAATGTCATTAACCAATGACATTTTATTACAATTGATATATTTAACTGTACCTGTATTATAAAATATGAATGTGGGTACAGAATTAGATATTTTGTTTATAAGTCTATTTTCTCTTTTTATCTTAAACTCAGGCTTCAAATCCATTTCAGACATCTGTTCAGCACTTGCAAGTCTTTGTACTGTAAACAACTCAGGTGCTTTTTCAGATACAATTTTTGCAATGTTCATAAAATCTTTTCCATGACATCTTTTGGGATGATACCCTTGCATATCAACATAATAGTGACACATTTCATGTACCAAAGTACTTAAAGCAGCCTTTTCAGTCCATATATAATTACCATTTAACTCAATAATAGGTTTATATAATTTAGTAAAATTGTTTTTATTAATATATGTAATACTGCCATTTACTACAGTATATATTTTTCTATTGCTATTAACTACTCTTACATTTTTACCACCACATTTAAACCACCCTAAAACATTACCGTTCATGCCTTTACCTTTGGTGAAAATTCTAAATGTGCAAGAACCTAAAACATCATTGAAAAGTTTTTCGTTCATTTCATCAAACTTTTCTGACATCCATTCAACTGTTGGTATAAATCCCTCCATAAAAAAATAAATTTTGTAATACAAACAAATAAAAACAATGTTTATATTACAAAATTCGTGCCAAACTAAACGCTACAATACAGATAAATACAAATTATTTTAAATGCAGAAGGTACTGGATTCGAACCAGTGGCTCCATCAAAAAAAGAGCGCCGGTTTAGCGAACCGGTAGTTTAAACCACTCACTCAACCTTCTGTAGCGCAATTTTGTAAGTTCCAACTAACAACTTCAATTGCCACCATATCGTGTATACCCAATATGGAAGTTTTGAACATTATTCCACAAAACACCCTGTAAGAGAAAAAATTGTTTAGATGTCCCCAGAAAACAATTTTTATAAAAAAAAACACAAACTTTACTACATCACTGCGACTGTTGCAACCATATTGGCATACCCTTTCGGATTTTACGCATCTGTTGGCAAGGTGCTTCTCTTAGGATTTATGAATTATGTTCCTAAGTACAAGATATGTCAGCATCCCATCGGTTCGTTGTGGTCTCATATTACATGGACATATGTACACTATTCCATGCTATTACCTGACGCACTTGGCAAGGTTCTACTCTAAAAATAGAACGAGTTTGTGTTAACTTATCAAAGAAATGATAAGGAGGAAAAATTAGTATATAAAAACTTCACCTTTTGCACTTCTTGGTGCTCTTGAACTAATTGAGCCACATGGCGGATTTACATATGATTCAACAAAAGTAAATCTTGTTGGCTTTCCGCCATTGTTTTTGTATTTTTCACTATTTTTATGTAAATCAGTGAAATACTCCTGAGAAAAATCATTAAAAGTTGCATCAGAGCCAAATTCCATATCAATTTCTCCGTTTTTTGTTATATATTTTGGGTTTTCATTACCCTTTTTAAATAAAAAAGAATCTTGATTATATTTTTTTGACATTTCAATACCGAAATCATAAAGTTTATCTATTCCAAATACATTACCGTCAGTTGTTCTGTTATAGACCATAAATGATTTCTCATAAACATTTTTTTCTGTCTCAGAACCAAGATTTTCAATAAAACCGCCATAAACCGGTGTGTATGAAAGATGGTTTTTTCTTAGAATATTAATAAAATCCTTCACTCTTTCATTATTAATATGTTTGCTTTTTTCTTCAACATTGGGGTCATTAGGGTTAGTACCTAATTCCTCAGGATTTGACCTACATGGACTAATAACAATGTAGCCATTATCACTATGTCTTGCAAGCATCCTTTTGGCATTTGTTTCAGTTATTGGCACTAAATAAGAATTTTCTGAATAATGTGAAACATTAACCCTTTCGTCAGAAGGAAATGACTTCCTGTTGCTTTCTTTTATTTCGTTAAGCACTGTTTTTGTGCTTTCAAATATTATTGTTTTTAGTTGTGATTCAGTTATTTTCATTATTTGTGATGTTTAAAATTTTTGAGCCTCCTGTCGGAATCGAACCAACATCTACTGATTACAAATCAGTTATAATAACCTTTATACTAAGGAGGCGTAAAGCCATGATTTATAAGGAAAACCATGGCGAAAAACCATGACCACCCCTTTGTGGAACCCATCGTATTAGGGAGTCGAACCCTGCTACTTGCATATTCGAAAACGTGCCCAAGGGGACCTTACTAACCGTTCAGGATGTTTCTTTTTTTACAAATATACAAAATAAAATATTAAAATTCAAATATTATTGAATAATGTTCAGAATTTTTATCTTTGTCCCTTGTCCAAATTCTTACATTGAATGATAATATTTTCATTTTTTTTGTTTTTTAAAAAATTATTTTATCTTCTTCCACCATTATTACCTCTTGCACCACCACCTCTTGGTGGATTACTTGGTCTTGGCTGTGGCCTTGGCGGTGCAACATTTGGTCTTGGTGGTTGTGGTACAGGTCTTACGTATGGTATTGGCCTTGGAATCGGCCCATAATAATGATACCTTGGTGTATAGTAATAACCACCGTATGTTCTTCTATATGAAACATGATACCTGATTTTACCTGTTCGCTTTTCCACATATTTATACAGTGAAGTAATATCAATTAAACCATGATAATAACGTTCATATAACTCAGGAAAACGTGTTCTCAAACATTCAATTATTTCAGCATGATTTCTGTAATAATACCTACAAAATTCATAAGAAACATCATAAGAAATATTGCCATTTAAAGTGTTTTCTCTTATTGATTTAATCCTTAAAACATCTTCCTGATAATAATAATTAAGTTCAGGGTAATAAGTTTCAAGTATATAAGAAATATCATAATCCTTATATACAGCACCAGCAGTAACATAATTTCTTGTATCAACACTTGCACAAGAACTTAAAATACTTATAATCAAAATAAGTATTAAATTAATCCTTTTCATTTTATTTTAGTTTTTTTTTTATTTGGGAGTTATAAGAGATTCGAACTCTTTCCTTCAGAACCACAATCTGACATGCTTCGACCATTAACACCAATAACTCCATGTTAAAAACTTTCAGAAAACTTTTTACCGGTTTTAGGAATCGAACCTTTATCACCTGAACAAATCAGTTGTTCTACCATTGAACTATAACGTCCGGATTTTTGCCACGTTAAATAAAATTAAAACATTGCTGTTAGTTTTCTTAATTTTATTTGTAGGGCCAACGGTATTCGAAACCGTGTGATAGGAATGAAAATCCTATATCCTTGACCACTAGATGATAGCCCCATAAAATACCTGTTTTGTTAATTTTCTTTGTTTTTGTTCTAAGAAGTGTACCAAAAAAACTCGCCACATGCCTGTGTTTATCCCTGTACAGGTGAACATACTCTAAAACCTCACTCCTTCATGGGTCGAACAATTTTCTATAAACAACTAATTGTAATTATCCTTTATCTTAACATCATGCCTTCAATTAAGAGAATAATCCTCGATTAATAGTTCAGAAGGTTAAGTTTCCCTCTATACCTATGTTGGCTCTTTTAACTGTTCTGCAACACCACAACAATCAGTATTGGTCAAGTATTAGGATTTGCACCAACTTTTTACAACCTTATTATAACACAAAAAAATTAACTAGTACTTTTAAAATATTATAATTAGTTCTCCACTTGACTTCGAAGCCTCACAAGTGGTATACTTGGTGGAATAGACAGGATTCGAACCTGCAAAATGACACCGTGCAAGGGTGTTGCTGTACCATTGAAGCCACTACCCCAAAAATACCGCATTTACGGCAGTGCGGTCAGCCAAAACATACGCTCTTCGAGTGATGTTAATTTTACAGGAAACATTTTTTTCAGAATGTTAGATTAAAAGTCTAGTCCTTAAAAAACTTGCTGTGTGTTTCCTTATTGTTGCGGAGGGTAGGATTCGAACCGTTTGATACGTCCTCCTGCTTATGAGACAGGCGAGCTGACCACTGCTCCACCCCGCAATATTTAAAAATAAACGATTTTAGACTAGATTCGTGAACCGTTTTTATGCTTAGAGCCATAGAAAATTTGCAACTTCTCTATGTTGTTACTTGAACGTGCGAATCCACAAACACACCGCTACCCCTTGAAACCACCTAAAAAGTGTGTACATCACTTTCATTATCAATGATTACCTTTCAAGTATCTCTATTGTGGGAATGAAGGAATTCGAATCCCTGACCCTTTGAATGTAAGTCAAATGCTCTAACCCAACTGAGCTACACTCCCAAAAATACGCCCATTTGTTCCTCCATGTTGCCACAGTATGTTGTGAAGGACTTCTCACGATATTAGCCCAATGCAACCTCTTTACGCTACTTCTGCACCTATATTTGGAATTAATGTTGCTTACCTACGTATACCCATCGCAAATTTTAACCTTGAACCTCTGTACATTGCTCCAATCTGTAGCAGGACTCTCCCAAGGTTGGCAGGAACAACCCAACAAGACTATTTTCTATTGAGGATTTGAACCTCTGCACATCTTAATCATAGAAAAAAAACAGGAAACATTATAAAAACCCAATTTATTATGCTTAATAATAAGTTAATTTGCTGTATGTTTCCTTATAAAAATAAATACAAAAAATATCTAAAAAAAACTACTTGATAGTACAAAAAGATATTATTGGTTTAGCCAAAACCATTTTGTTTCGATTAGTCCTCTACCTAACCGTGTAGGATTTCCTTTCCACATTTAGAATGGCTTATTCTATTTAGTATGTTGGCTAAGGAAATATTCTAATCCCCAACAACTTTATTTTTCAAAAAAAAACGGATGCATGTCAATCGTATTCCGTTATTCTGCGTTAACCTCACATGCCAAGGTCATATAGTCCACAACACACCCATATGACTAACTAGTATTTTCATTCTAAAAATTACTTAATAGAATATGAGCAGCCACTATTATAATGGAACCAATAAAACCACTATTGAATTTCTGCTATTGTTTAGTTTCTAATTTTTCAACATTGTCAAATAACTTACATTGCAAATATATAAACATTAATTGACAAAAACAAATTTATTTTTACTCAAACATCAAAAAACTTTTTGTACTTCGGCTGCGACTCGAACGCAGGACCAACTGCTTAGCTTACCACTATAACTTTCGTTACCAATATAAGACTAAAAATGACCTACAGCACAAGAGGATTGCAGTCATTCCGTAACATCCCTTTTATGTTCCTCTTATTTCGGGTCTTTATATTGTTTGTGGTCTGGACTATCCCTTAACCATATTGAAATCTTGCAAGATTGGATTAGGGTTCGTTCTTACCCCGAATAGCAGGTCGCTTTCCTGCACAGTTTGTTTTAATTTTAGAATCCAAATTTCAACTTAGGTTTCTTCCGTCTAGTCTCTACACACTGTCTATTACAAATACTGAAATGTAGCTTAATTGCATATATTTGCCTTCTATGCAATAACGCCTTTTCATTACATTCCCAATTAACACCTTTTGCAAACGAGGTGAGTATTTGTTTTTAACATTGGTTCGGTATTAGCATATATTAACAGGACTCTTCACCTGTCCGACTCATATAGAGTGTCTGATTTGATTTTATACTTAGCTTTCACCGAATTTGGAAGTTTCTACATCTAAAATTTCTTTTAGTGCACTCCTAATTAATTGATTATCAATTACTTAAAGGCAGTTGCTCTATCCACTGAGCTACCGAAGCATAAATAATATTTTTAAAAATTAGTGACCCCTGTGGGATTCGAACCCACGACCCCAACATTAACGTACCACTATAACTTTCGTTACCAGTTGCAAACAAGGAGTTTAGCCCTATATTTACATACCTGTTTGTGGTCTGGACTGTATCTTAACCATATTGAAATCTTGCAAGATACTGTATGAAGAGATTTGCTGAGTTGCACAGCCTGTATCTAACTCCGGTTTCACTGGGAACATTCATACAATAATTTCAACTTAGGTTCCTCCTGTATAGTCTCTACACACTGTCTAAAGGTATTGCATTCTTGCAACTAAACTATCTCACTCCTTTTAACATTGGCTCGGTATTACCATCAGCAACATACTTTCAAATCATTAATCCTCAGTATTCCCAAAGCATTCATTTACTTGTACGTTCTGTTAAGGTTTCACCGAATTAGGGAGGTTCTACATCCGAAGTTTCCTTCGGTGCACTCAAATTACACATTGTTCAAGACCGCTGCATTAGACCACTCTGCCACCTCACCGTAAAATAAAGATTATTCTGAACTCTGTCACCATTAACAAATATTAGATAAAAATCTAATATTTAACAAATATTAGGTAAAAGTCTAATAATATTGTTAAACATTTATTCAATGTTACTGTCAGTTTTTTCTTTATTAAGAAAGTCACCATAGTATGCTGCAAGTTGGAATTGAACCAACAACTATATTCAGTTTTTTCATAATCACAGCCTTCGTGACCATATTTTATTTTCAATTTCACATATTCAATAAAATAATTTGTATTTATCAGTATTGTCAAAGAGCAATTAATTTCATTGCAAATATATAAATCTTTTTTTTAACAACAAAATTAATTTTAGTTGAAGGCAGAGGAATCGAACCTCTATTCTGGGAACCAAAATCCCATGTCTTGCCTTTAGACGAGCCTTCAATTTATTTCAAAGAACAATTGTTTATCTTACAAATATCGTGCCAAAATATAAATTTTAACATTTTTTTTTTGCGGGAATGATAGGATTCGAACCTATAACCTACGGATTAGACTCAGCAAAAGGAATCGAACCTTTTTTTGGACTTGCAATGCCACCCGTCCTAACCATTAGACGATACTGAGTTGGTTCGTTTCGGTGAACCATTCCGTTAACAGTCCGTTGCACTAACCGTTGTGCTACATTCCCAATTATAAACTACTATTCAGTAGTTTCAGTTTCTTCAGTCTTTACTGTATCTTCATTTTTAGGCATTGTTGCTGCTGTAACAGGTGCAACTGAATTCATCTTTTCATATTCCTCCTTCAACTTTTCAAGCCTCTTTTGTCTTGCCAACATAAGTCTCTTCTTTTCAGTAAGACTATTTCTAACGTTTTCATTTGCATCCCTTCTTGGTGCATCAACATGTTTCTTAATGTGCTTTCTCTTTGTCATAATATATAAAGTTTAAAATTAAAAATTTGTACCCTCTCTCAGATTCGAACTGAGACTTTATAGGTTTTGAATCTATTCACTCTTCCAATTGGTGTAAGAGGGTAAAAAATATTGAGTTACTTGTCCTTATCACCTTACAGTTGGTTCGTACTTCCTTCGCCTTGGATAATATATTGTTCATGCATGTCAACTATATTACCTGTACACCTTTACAACCCGCTATTGTTTTCACTGTAACACATACTTGCAAAAGCTGAAAGTTGTTTTCCTAATCCCTCACTCAATATTAAAATTTCAAAGAACATTTATTTATCTTACAAAAATCATGCCAAAGGCAATAAAAGCAAACATTTTTTTTTAAATTACTTATTTAATATTTTGCCGTACAATTGGCCTCTTTTAAAATATTTTGATTTACCTGTGCGAGTTGGTTCAAGACTTTCTGTTATAATTTTGTCTATATCAATAGTATTTTCTCTCAAAGCCAAATCATCATATATTTTTTTTACTTGTTCAAAAAAAGGTATTCTAAATTTAAAATGCTTGGATATTTGTGTATAATAGTTATCATCATCTGTTGCATCTACAATTTCATGTTCTTCATGTTGAAGTTTTAATTGTGAGTGCTTGTCATCACCTTCCCAATATTGATACGAAACCTCTCCATCGTTTTGCATATCAACAAATATCACACTTTCTTGGTTATATTTGTAGCATAGATAAAGTGTATCTTCAATAGTGATATTATATACCATTATAGAATTCTCAATACCATCATAGTTACCTTTTACTTTAAAATATTTATAATGTCCAATACTAAGTTGTCTTTCTAATTCATTACTTGCTTGCTGATTATATTCTTTTTCAGCCTTATTACCCATAGGATTTTCTGCTGAAATAATAGCCATTGTTCTAACCCTACGATTAGTTCCTCGTATTGCTTGTTGTGCTTTTTGTCTGCGTGATGTTTCCATCATGGCATTTTTAACACTTTTCTCTATTATATTTCTTAAATCAGTTTCAGTAAGAACTATTTTTTTCATATTTTCTTTTTTTGTGGGAGTGGTTAGATTCGAACTAACTGTGTGTCATTGTAATGGATTTACAGTCCATCGCCCATCCACCATCTGAGCAGCACTCCCGTAATTAAATTCTTATTGAATTTAGAAGTCAATGTATCTCATCTTCCTACGGCTTAAAAATCCGAAAAACATACATAGTTGTGGGCATTGAGAGACTTGAACTCTCACGTCATTCTGACACATGCTCCTTAGGCATGCCTGTCTACCAATTCCAGCAAACGCCCATCATTTCATCGTATCACTTTTATAAAAACCTCATATGTTTAAAACAACAATGCAAATATATAAATCTTTTTTTAAAAACCCAAATTTTTATGTACAAAAATAATGTTTTCTACATCAAAATCATCTGTGTAATTCAACACTTCATTCAAAAATGTTTCCATTGTATAACCACTATGGTTTTTAAATTCCTCTTCCAATTGTTTGTGATTTTCCAAAATATTATCCATAATCATTAAATTTTATATTTTTGTGGGCAAGGTAGAACTCGAATCTACGGTCTCTTGAATATCAGTCAAGTGCTTTAACCAACTAAGCTACTTGCCCTTATTTTTAAAATTTTGTGGGCACTGAGAGACTTGAACTCTCACATCCAAAGGATACATGCTTCTAAGGCATGTGTGTCTACCGTTCCACCAAGCACCCATTTGAGTTTCAGGTGAGATTCGAACTCACGGATGTCAGTTTTGCAGACTGATGTGTTAAACCACTTCACCACTGAAACATATTTTGCAGAAGCGGAAAGATTCGAACTCTCATCAGGCAACTTTGGAGGATGCTATGCTTAACCATTTACACCACGCTTCCGTATTAACTATCTTACAAAAATCATGCCAAAATAAAAAACCTCTTGGTTTTAATTCTTATTTTGTTGAAGGAATTTTAACTAAGAGGTTGGGAAAAATATGTTGTGGTTAGAAACCTATGTGATTTACTTTATACTTTCTTATCCTCTTTACAGTTTGTTCTTTCATGTGATGGTTCTTCACATGGGAGTACAAAACTATCATAACCATTAATTTGATTAACGGTTTGCCAGGATTTATATGTATAATTTTTTTGTAACATAAACAGTTATTTTCGCTTATAAATATTATTGTTTTTTAAAAAAATAAAAAAATATTAAAAAAAATCAACATTTTTTTTAAAAAGTTACAAATTTTCGTCAATAATATCATTAAATATTAAATGCGGATGAAATTTAATGATATCATTTTGTGCTTTAATGATGGTTTTTCCAATTTTGTTAGTATAAGTTTTAACAACATTTTTTGCCATATTATACCACCAATTAAAAGTTTTATTAAAAGTAGTATTCAGTATTTCATTAATTTTTTCTTTTTGGTTAGGTGTTAGGGTGTTTGTTACTTTATCAATTGTATTAATGTTTTTATATACTATTGTATTTTTTACTGTTTCAAAAGGGTCAATTTGCCAATTGTCCATAATTTGTTTATAAATTTCATTTATGAATGCATCTTTTTCAAATTTGTTGTTATAATATATAACATATCCTACTATTTTTTCAAAAGCATCTGTTGATTTAGCTAATTTAGTTGCCGTATTATACATTTTTTTAGATTTATCATTATTTAATAAATCTTTACTTGATTTCATTTCTTGAAAAAGGTGTTCTATTTCATGTTGTGTTGTTCCATTATAGTCAACATATCTATTTTGGTTTCTGAGGTAGCATAAAGTTGTTGTTAAATAATTATTTTTAAAGTTTCCTGGATTTACCAAATTAAGTTTTTTAATGTCAGTACTATCGTTCAAATAAAATATTTGATATTCCACTTCAATAGGAAAACTAAAAACAAATGTTCTAAAAATACCTTTTTTAATATTATTTTGTTTATTTTGTTCTTTAGCATTTTTAACTATGTTGGCAATTAACATATTAGTTTCTTTAACAACCGTCCTTGATATTCCAAGTTCTTCGTTTATTACCTTTTTGATTTCAGTTATTAAATTTTTTTCCATAATTATTTTTCTTTAATATATAATTGGCAGCAACAAATATCTTCTTCTCTATATGCTTTGCATGGACAGATATCATCATCAGTACCACTATATTTATTATTGCAAGGACAATGACCATTGCATCTATCAAGGCTCTTCATAATACCATTAACAATTTTGTCGTTTGGATTTATTTTCCATCCATCTTTTCTTAGTATTTTCCAATTTTTAAGTTCCATTTGTTATTTTTTGTTATATTGTTCAATTATTCCATTTTTTGTATTTAAAACAAAAGCCTGTCTTACGTCAAGGTCAGCCACCCAATTTTCTACAATTGGTGTATCTTGTAATTGTGTATGGCCACAAATAAAATGTACATTTGGATATTCAATGTTGTTTTCGTCAGAATATTCATTGATATCAGCCCAAACAATTGACCCATTGTCCCAACCATCCCAACCTCTATATCTTGAATATATACCCATTGCTATTTCAAAATCATGTGTAGATTTTGTTTCATAATTTCGTCCGTTATCATATGCAGCATGAAACAGATTGTTAAAATATTCAGCATCAGGAAGACCTTCATTGTTCCATTCAAAAAGTTTATTTTTTACCCAAGTATCAAACCAATCTTTTCTTACACCTGCATGTGAAAAAAAATAACGTTTATTATTGATAGTTGTCTCCCAAGCAAGGTCAAATAATTTTATATTAGAAAAATATAATTTATTAAGTTTATTATAGTTTGTATAGTCAGTTCGACATTCACATATATTACTATTAATGTATGAAAAATCATGATTTCCCATTAATAATACTACTTTATCATTATTTTCTTTTTTAAACTTAATAATTTCTTTGAAAATTTTCATTGCATGTGCATTGGTTATCTCTTCATATGGATATGGTGATACATAATCCCCTAAAAAAATAACCTTATCATAGTCATCAATATGTGCACATGGTTCAATCCAAAATTCTCTTCCGTGTACATCAGGAATTATTAGTATTTTGTTCATCATTTAAGAAATCATCTGTTTTAAAATTATTTTCTTCTATTCTTCCATATATATGTGTTAATGTGTTTTCTTGACACAAATCTTTTTGGGCTTTAACTATTATTTTTCCTATTTTGGTTTTGTAATTTTTAACAACATTCTTAGCCATGTTGTACCACCATTTATAATGTTTTCCAAAGGTGTTTGAAACAATGTTATCTATTACTTGTTTAACATAAATTGAATCATTGTTCAGATATTTTTCAATAATTAATATGTTATTAAATGTGTCAGTTTTTTTTACTATATCAATTGGGTTCTTAAATTTGTTATCAATAATTTGTCTATATATATCATTAGCATATCCATCCTTTTCGAACCTATTGTTATAATAAACAGTAAAACCAACAAGTGCTTCAAATAAATTATTATTGGTTATACCTATTGTTATTAAATTTTTTGCTTTTGTATATGTAGTTATATTTTGAGGTGTTAATAAATATTTTCCAGATTTAATTATTTGATATGTATGTTCAAGTTCGTGTTGTGTGCTTCCTTTATAGTCAATATATTTGTTTATTTCCTTAATATAACAAATTATAACATGTATTTCTTTATTATTTGTGGTGTTACCTGCATCAATATAACTGAATTCTTCTTTTTCTTTAATGGTATTAAAAAAATATAGAGTATAAAAAACATCATATTTTTCACCAAAAAGATTATATTGTTTTAAACAGCCTTGTTTAATGCTATTGTTAGGTATAGATTTACTATTTTTAACAATATTGTTAATTAGTATGTTTGTGGTATTAGTTACCAATTGACTAATACCCAATTCTTCATTTATTTCTTGTGTAATTTCTTCAAAAAGTGTCATTTTTTGCTTTTTTTATACTATTTATTCTAAAAATTATTAAAGATATGGCATGTGCATGTAAACAAAAATCATCAGGTGAAGTTAAGGCTGTTAAACAAGTAGTAAAAAATGTTAACAAAAAAACAACGCCTAATACAAGTGTAAAGAAAACAACTGTAAGAAAAATTACTTATAGAAGACCCATTTAATTATAATCCGACAGATAATGGATATTTAATTGAGGGATATGACTGATATTCTTTAATCTTAATATCACCATATGTAAACTCTTCTATATTTTTCCTCTCAGGATTAAGCCATAACTTAGGAAGTCCATACATGTGTGGATTTCTATTTTTTTGCTCTTTTTCGTAAATTTCAATTTGGTTTTCATACATATGTACATCACCACCGCTAAATATAAGTTCATCTACACCCATATTACAACATTGCGCAATCATATAAGTCATTATAGAATAGGAAGTTATATTGTACGGTAAACCTAAACCACAATCCACGCTGCGCTGATTCCACATACAACTTAGTTTTCTTGTTGGAACACCTGCATTGTCAAATATTCTATTACTTCTTTCCTCATCATCAGGATACCATATAACAGACCCATCAGCATAATTATCAACTACGTATTGTTCTCTTTCTTTGAAAGTCATTTTCTTCGTATAGAACTGACAGCAATAGTGACAAGGAGGCAATGCCATTGTTTTTAATTCACCAACGTTCCAAGCGGAAACAATAAGCCTTCTGTCATCAGGGTTAGTTTTAAGTTTATTAATAAGTTCATTAATTTGGTCAACACCGTTCCAATTTCTCCATTGTTTACCATAAACAGGGCCTAAATCACCAAACACATACTGTTTATAAGTAGATAAATTATCTTCGATACTTTTAGGGTATATTTTAGTTTGTTTTAAAACCTCAGATAAAAAATCATTTTTTGAAAGTTGTGGTGTTGTATTATTTTTGGTAAGTTCCAAATAATACCTATATGCATCATCATCCCAAATATGAACACCATTTTCTACTAAATATTTAATATTGGTTTCACCTTTTAAAAACCAAAGAAGTTCATGAATAATTCCTTTTGTAAATACTTTTTTTGTCGTGAGTATTGGTAAACCCTCTTTTAAATTAAATCTAAGTTGTTTACCAAATAATGACCTTGTTTTACCTGCTCTTGTATCTTTGATTTCACCATGTTCAATAATATCATTAACTAAATTAAGATATTGTTCATCAACATGATTGTTCATACCATTACATTTAATATATGTCATTGCATAAGCCTTTCTATGTTCTATCTCAATAGGTTGACCAATTTCCTCCCAATTTGGATTCGTTACAATATCTGGAAAAAAAGTATCAGCATCAGGTACATCAACCGCAAGCATATCAATCATCACCTTGTCTACTAAATTATGTGATAAAGCATAATCATATATACTTGCACCACCAATAATGAAAATTTCATCATCTATTGTTTTAGCATAACTTATTGCTTCTTCGACATCACTGACAACTTTTACATCTTTATATCTTGCTTCATATTCTTTTCTTGAAGTAACAACAATATTGGTTCTGTTTGGAAGTGGATGACCAATTGCTTCAAATGTTTTTCTACCCATAATAACAGGATGTCCTGTTGTTGTGTCTTTAAACCATTTTAAATCCGCCTTATTATTCCAAGGCATATTTCCTTTTATACCAATAGGGAAACCATGATTTGGTACATAGTTTCCCACGGCAACAATAATATTAACACTCATTGTTTATTCTTTTGACTTCGTTATTATTTCATCAATAAGGCCATAAGTTCCATATACGCCAGGTAATGCTTCATTAGGCATAAGCCAATGGTCTCTATCAGCATCTTTTTCAATTTCCTCAAATGTTTTACCTGTATTCTCAGCCAAAATATTGTAAAGGATATTTTGCCATTTTTGTGATTCTCTTGCTTCAATTTGAAGGTCTGCGTTTTTAAGATAACCATTATATGATGCAACCTGATGAATCATAATTGTACTGTTAGGCAATGCATATCTTTTACCTCTCACGCCTGATGACAAGAGTATTGATGCCATTGATGCTGCCATTCCCATGCAGTATGTAGCAACATCAGGTATAACAAAATTACATGTATCTCTTATTGAAAGGCCATCAATAACACTCCCACCTCCGCTTGATATGAACATTTTAATTGTGTCATCAATATCTGAAATTGAATTAAGATAAAGAAGTTGTGCGTTAATCACACTTGCGGTATCACCATCAATTTCGCCTGAAAGATAAATAATTTTCTCTCTAATCAAGGCAGAAAACACATCCATTGATGCAACATTAAGTGGTCTTTCCTCAATAATTGTAGGGCTTATAATCCTGTTCTTAATTGTGTTGTTATAGCCGTTAATTTTACTTGTACTAACACCCTTATCAATGGCAAATTTCTCAAAATCGTTTAACTTATAATTCATAATATTTTAATTTTTAACAAATATATAAAAAGTTATTTTAAAAAGCAAAAATATTAGTCCTCATGTTTTAACAACATTGACGGATTAACATGTGTGATTTCATCCGTTATAGGTTCAATTTCTTTATCATCGTAATAAACTGATGCTGCACTACCAATACCTTTAATTAGTTTGTTCAATCTAAAATTGATTTTTTTTCTAAATTCTTTTTTAAATGATAATAGTCCATCATGATATGGTTTAATGTTTATTCCACTTTTTCGTAAACTTACGTTTATTTGATGATAATTATCATTGTTAATCGCACGGAACAAATCAGGTAAATTTTCTCTTATTTTTCTATATAGACAATATGCTTGACTTTCTTGAATGTCATGTCTGAAATTTTTTCTCTCTGAATTACAACCTTGTAAAGAACCGTAAACAGATGCTATTAAAGCGTTTAGTTCAGTTTCCGAAAATAGTCTATAAATAATAAGTTCTAAGATTTCTTTAAGATAATCATCAATTTGTATGTCAGCAGTGTCAATTTTTGACTTTGTGGCACTGTTCGCATATCTTCTTGCAACCCCCCAATTATTAGTTATATCTTGATAGTAATCGTACACATGGTTTAGTTCATGATACAATGATGTCAATATAGTTTTAGTGTACAAAACATGTTTGTAAGAATATGCATATATAAAAATTTTAGCGTTTTTTAATTTACCGTTAACAATTTCGTTTGTGTATTTTACTGTTGTTTTTCCCCCACCACTCAAAAATTTACCATTAACATTTTCAGTGACCGTAATTTCAAGATAAAGATTTTCAACAAAATCAATTTTTTGTGTAATTTCATTTGGAAGTACGAAATTTGTAGTTCCGGTAAATTTGTTTTTCCATATAAAATCTTGACAATATTTAATAATTTCTTTAGCCACATTATTATATTTTGATGCAGCAACACCTCTTTCTTCGACTAATCTTATTATTTTTTCTTCTGATAATACCATAAGTCACTCAATTATTTTAATAATTCTTCACCAATTCCAAATGTTCCACCATCAAGTTCATGATATTTTTTATTTAAATCATTATATGCTTTAGCATAAACTTTTCCAATTTTGTTAATATATGTTTTAACTACTTTATTTGTCAAATTATAAAACCAAGTGTAATTTTTACCAAAATTTGTTTTAACAATATCAGTAAATTTGTTTTTATAAATTTCGCTATCTAATACATATTTTTTAATAGTATTGATGTTTTGATATGTTATTGTTGATTTTAATGTTTCGTATGGATTGTTATTTGGATTATTTATTATTTGTCTATAAATTGCATTAGCAAAAGCATCTTTTTCAAACCTACAACCATAATACACAACAGTACCAACAATTTTATCACAAAAATCAAAAGAATTTTTTAGTTTTTCTGATTTTTTATATAAAGAAAGGCTATCTCTATTTGAAAGCAAATGTTTTCCGGATTTAATCATCTGATAAATATGTTCAAGTTCGTGCTGAAGATTACCATTAAAATCAATATATTGATTAATATCACTAACATAAACTATTGTTGTTTTTAACTCGTATGTGTTGTTGTTAATTTTATTGGAACTTCCTCTATTATTCGAAATTGAATAAAATATGTCATTATATGTAGACACATAGTACAAATCATAATTTATATTAATTGTACTATTTTCAAAATTATAAGCAAAATTACCATGTTTATAATTTCTAATACTGTTTTTTTGTGAAGGTACGGTTTTACTGTGTTGAATTATTTTTGATAATATATCATTTGATGTTGTTGACACAATATCAGCAACACCGAGTTCTTCATATAATTTGTACCTTATTTCTGTTAACAAATCTTTCACTATTATTATAAATTAATTAACTCTTCATTATCATTTTCAATATCATCAATATTATTTATTACAAATTTGTAATAACCACCATCAGGATTAGGGACATCAATATATTCATAAATAACATCATCCTTGTCTGATATGTCCCATAACACAAAACCATGTTCGGATATACTTTCACCAAAATTTTTTTGATTAATTGATGAACAGTACACGATTTTAACACCGTTCTTTTTAATTTCCTGTTTTTTATGAATATGGCCGGCAATAACAAAATCACAATTTTCAAAAACATTGGGGTCAACACCATTTTCGGTAACACGATTAGTTGCAGTAATTGCACCATTGACATCACCATGGATTAAACCAATGTATATGTTATCATCACCGTATTTTGTTTTTGCTGCTTCTATATCAGGAGGGTTAAAACCTTCAAATGATGAATAAAGACACCAAACAACATTATCATCTTTAAAACAATCTGATTTATATTTAAGTTGTTTGTCAAGATAAATAACATTTTTCATTTTGTTAATTTCGAATAGAGGTGTTATTGAATCAACCCTTTCTATATTATTCATTAACATATCATGGTTTCCTGCAATAACAATTGTTTTAGTTATTTTACCAAGTTCATCTAAAAACCAATAAGCCAATAATTGTGATTCATTCGAAATATTAATTTTTTGATTAAATAAATCACCTGCAACCACAATTCTTACATTATCTTTTTCCTCCTTTTCAACAATCTCTTTACATTGATTTATAAATGTGGTTAAAATAGTTTTTAATTCGTCAATCCCCTGATAATTAGGAATATGTATATCACTGCATGCAATTATTTTAGTTATCATTTCTTTTTGTTCTTTTTTTGTTGTTCATCATATTTATATATTTCTTCATAGTCAAAATCATACTTAAGACCCCATTGAAGATTAAACCAATTGAATTCACGTTCCATTTGTGATTTTTTCACTGATTTTGGTTGCCAATCATAAAAATGGTCGTAGAAAAACTGTCTCCATTCAAGAAACTGTTCAAGGGTTTTAAATGTAAATCTTGTATAAAATTCATATTCTTTTTGTTCTTCTTCGGGCATTGCTGTAATGTCCTTATATCTGACATCAGTACCACTGATTTCAAGTTCTTTGTCTATTATTAATTCAACAAATTCTTTGTCTGTTAATTTTTTTACATAAGCCATAATATCGTATAATTTATTTTGTTATTAAACCAATTCAAGTTCAGTAAATTGTTTTTTTGATTTCATTATTTTAATTATATTTTTTTTACCATCTTCTTCATAGGCTTCGCCAAAATCTTTCCACGGTAATGTGTTAGTTCCTAATCTAACATACCAAATTTTGCCATATAGTTTTCCTTGATTAAGTAGTTGGTATATTCTTTTTATTTCACTAATATCAACATCACCATCAAGACATATTGTGACATTGGCATTTGCTTTTTTATAAATTTTTTTATAGAGTTCAGTATCTTTAGTTAATGCTTTTCCAAGTAAACTAATAACATTGCCGTTGCCATATATACAATCAATTGCACCCTCAACAAGCCATATATCAGCGTTCCATTTAATTTTGTCTTCCTGAAATATTATTTGTTTTTTATCAATATTACAGTTTTTATATTTAACTTTTTTGGAATTACCTGAAAAATCTCTTCCAACCCAATAATTTAAATCACCATTAATATCATATGATGGTATTATAATCCTATCTCTATCTTGCCATTTTTCCTCATCCCAAGTAGTATAACCAATGTTATAATAATCAATAATTTCTTGGTTAATATTTCTTTTTTTTAGATATTCAACTAATTTCTTTTTTTTACATTTTTCAAGATTAATTTTAGTAAAAGTTGGTGGCAAAACAACATTGTTTGTTATACCTAATAAATTATTTTGATTATCTTTGAATAGTTCTAAATTATAATATTTATTTTCTTTAAATTCATCAATTATTGCAAAATATTCAGACAATAATTCAGAAGTGCCCCATCGTTTTATCAATTTTGATATGTTACCACCATGTTCAGTTGACCAATCATGATATTTACCTAATGATAAAGATACTTCAAGATTATATTTGCCATCAGGTATTCCACTGTTTTCATCAGTTATCCAAGGTGAATTAAATTGATATTGAGTTTCATTTACATTGAACCCTCCTTGTTTTGATTCACCTAAAATTGTTTGTAAAATGTTATATATACTTTTTACTTCTAATGGTAACATATATAGTGGTTTTGTACAAAAATACAAAAAAAAATTAAATAAACAAAAAAGGCTTAGATTTTCTAAGCCTTAATAGTAGATACAACATTCAATAGTCTTTTCTTAGTTTTAGAAATTATTTGTCTAATACGTTCAGAGGAAAAACCAAGTTGTTCTCCAATTTCATAATTAGTATATTCTTTATCATAATCAATGCCAAAAGCCATTTTCATTATTGTTCTATCTCTTTCGTTTAATATTGAAAGAAGTTTCTTTATTACTGCCTTGTTATGTTCCTTATCTATTGTCTCTTCATAATCATTATAACTGGCTGTTCTTTGATTATATGCTTTGGTTTTTTCTTTAGTATTTTCTTCATCATCAAGAAAATCATTTATTGATTCCGATGAAATATCAAATACTTCACTTTCATTCTGAATTTCAACATTAAAATCATTTTTCATGAAATCAATTATTTCATCATCAGAAGGATATCTACCGTTTTCGCAATAAAATTTGTTTTTAATCTTATTTAGTTTAGTACCAATTTTCATATTATTGGTTCTTTTAATAAGAAGATTATCATTTGTCATATAATAATTTATGGCCCTTCTTATATACCAAACAGCATATGACAAAAATCTTACACCTTTTGTATCATCATATTTTTCAATTGCCGTAATGAGGCCAATGTTACCTTCATTAACTAAGTCCATTATTGAATCATCTGATGCATATCTTTTGGCAATAGCAAAAACAAACCTCTGATTACAATTAATAAGTTTTTCTCTTGCTTCATTATCACCTTCTTTAATCTTATAAATCAAATCAATTTCCTCATCAGGAGAAAGCAAAGGATATTTGCGTATTTCGGAAAGATAAGTATTAAGACCATCAGTTTTAGGTGTAAAACCACCATTAATAAGTTTAATATTCATATTGTTTTCTTTAATTTAAATTATATAAAATTTTTCCGTATTTAGTTTTTCCTTCTCTTATATATTTACCATCAATATTGTAAATTATTTCACCATATGATGTCTGCCCTTTCCTTATATAGTTTCCATCAATAGTATAAACTATTTTACCATAAGAAGAAGGTCCTTTTCTTATATATTTACCATCAATATAAAAGAGAATATAACCATAACTTGTTTGTCCCTTTCTTATATATTTACCGTCAATATTATAAACGATTTCGCCATAACTTGTTTGTCCTTTTCTAATGTTAATTTTTTCAGAAAAGGGTGATAGTATAAATGAAAGGAGTATAGTTAGTATTAACAAAAATCGCACCAAACTTTTAAATATTTAATAGTTCTTCCATGATAAAATCCCTATCAAGTATCCATCTTTTACACTTCTTGGTAGCATCTTTAAGTGCAAGTGGTTTTAATTCAAGGTTTTCAATTTCGTAACCTGAAGGTACATTTGCCTTAACTTTTTCCATTGCATCATTAAGGTTTTCTTCATTCAAACAAACATGCCCATTATCAATAATATTACATGACACACAATTAAGGCACATTTTTTTCAAATGCATTTCAGCATTAGGACATTTTCCATCAATCTTTTCAGTTCCACAAATTTTACAAATTTCACTCATAATTTTTTTCTTTTATTAAATTATTATAATTAAAAACAATTGGTTCTGTTTCAGCAATTTCTTTAACATAAAATTCTTTTATTAAAATTTTATTCAAACCTTTTTGTTCTTGCTCTATTATATTGTTAATATAATTAATGTTTTCTTTAATTGTAACTAAAATATCTCCGTCAATATCAAGATTTTTGTCATATGAGCGTATAAGATATTCAGTTGTTTCATATAAGTTTTTGAAATTTTTTAGTTCTGTTTCATTATTAGATAAACCATCACAAGTTGGTCCTAAAGTGGCAAGACAAAGAAAAAGATTAAAAATAAATAATACATATAAATCATTATTTTTTTTACCTAAAAAATAAGTTCCAAATATTAAAATAATATTGAAAACAATAAAAATAAACAATAGTCCCATATTAATTTGCAAGTTTGTTCCATTTATATTCTTTTCTATTAAAAACATATTCACCAGGTGTTAAACCGCCATTATCTATAAATTGGAACATGATATTAATAATATCTGTCATATTGTTAACAATGTATAGATATAGTTCCCACCAATGGTCTTCCAACTCCTTAGGATACTGTTTACCCATAGGACTTTCCTCTGTACCAGGAATAAAATCCTCATAGTGACCAAGAATAAGTGCCACATCTTCCATGACGTAAGTACCACCAAACAAATTCCATTGGTTAATACCCCATGCATTGCACTCTTTTAAATCAGAAATTAACATTATCTTATCTTTTGCACGAACAAGTTGGTCTCTTAACAAACCAAATTTCTTCATATTTTCTGGTGAAGATTCAATTTCTTCAATTGCATTTTGTATAAACTCTGTGTTAAAATTTTCACCCATTTCAAATTCTTCAAACTTAATGTTCTTGATTAATTTGATATGTTCATCTGTTAATACTATTTTTTTTACCATAATGTTTCAAAAAGTTAAAATATTTTTTTTTTTAAGTTAATCTTTTCTTATTAAAATGTCAATTATTTTTTCAATGTCTTTTTCAGTTATTCCTGTTTCTCTATCAATATGTATAAAGTTATTTTTTTGTCCTAATAGAAAATCAGTATCATCATCAATAATTACAAATTCATAATCAATCTGTTCATCGCCATATCTATGCCTATAATATGGTACACCATCAGGCGAAAAACCATATTTAGTACCTAATCCTTTAAAATTTTCTATTAACCACTTTTCTATTTCGTTACCTCGGCACATCCAATCAACATGAAAATGGTCAGTATAACCAATAATTGGTAGTTCAAGGCCACAATCTTTTAGTGCTTTTTCTGTCCTTCCTTCATCATATCCCCAAGAAGATGATATAACTATTTCAACATTATAATTTTTAAGTGTATTAAGTAGTTTACATTTTTCGGGGTCAATGTAACCTTTGCGTTTCATTAAAAAAGGTATAGAAGCAAGACAACCATCTATGTCAAGGAAGACTATACGTTTATAACTACACATAACTAGTGTATTTTTAAATTTTCTCAACTAACTTATTTTCAAGCCAATCCTTGCACTTATAGAATCGTGAATTTGAGTTCTCATAATCATTGATAACAACCTTGCAAGCTTCAATAGCTGTTTGGCGCATACGTTCATCTTCCTCACTCCATTTTATTAATCCTCTCAGATATGCATAATGTGTGTCCTTTGGAATATCACACCACTCAGTTATGCTATTGTGAGTGTAGTAATCTTCACTATCATATACATTCACCATCCAACTACCATCATAACGAGTAAGCAGGACGTTTCCAAAACTGTCTTTTGCAAGAACCAACCTTTTACTATCAGGTAGAGAATCAGTCACTTTATGCCATTCGTACTCACATTTTGTGACAGATGGAACAGAATCTGTGGATTTTGAACCTTCTTTCTGCTTTTCGATAAATGAATCATATATATCTACAATCTTGTTTACATTATAACCTTTCCTAACTGGTATATATGCTCCATTAAACGCAAGAACAAGACGGTCTCCTTCATTCGCTATTCTGATTGCTTGTTCTGCTGCGATGGTTATATCAGTCCCAGCCAATGGTCTGAAAACATATTCCTTTTCTATGTTTTCTTTCTGCTTTTCAAGACCAAATAGGTAACCTTCCCTGAATCCTTTGGCATGAGCACATTCGATATAATCATCTTCAAAAGAGTCTACTGTTCGAGAACCACATTCGTTATAAGACTTCCAAGCCTTGTCAAGAGCAGACTCAAAAGATTCTTGATTGTCATAGACAGGTTGCATCCTGTTATATTTCTGCTTTTCGAGCCAAGCAATCATATCAGATACGGAAACAGTACCATTTGGCAATCCATTTGGTTTATCACCTTGTTCTTTAATGTACCTTTTAATTTCTCGAATCATCCTCTCATCCTCGCTCTCTGCGAGTTCGGGAATGAGAGTTTCTAATGCTTCTTGGTCCACTAGGTGAAGGCATGTGCCATTTATGAACTCTTTTACAATTTTTATTGCTTCTTCTCTTGTCATAATGAGTTGATTTTGATTTTATTTAATAGTTTTTATAAACCTTTGAACAGTTGAATGAATTTTATCGAGTTTATTTTTATCCTCGTTCCACTCTTGCTTCGGTTGAGGACGGAGGAATTTGAGTTTATTCTTAAACCAATCAAGCCTCCTTTAGCAATCGTCATACAGTTCGCTTTCTTCTTTAGAAGGATAATCAGGAAAATCTCCAGGATACCATAATTCCTCTTCAATTTCCTTTGCTATCTTCTCATCCTCTTCACTCCACTCTTGCTTGGGTTTGGACAACATTTTGTCATCTATATCTTCTTTCTTTCACTCTGTAACAATTTCTCCTATTTTGCATTTGTGGAATCCCATTTTCTCTGCAAGTGCGCGAAGCCAATTAATTTCTTTATCTTTTGCTACCTTAAATGTATCACTATCCGCAAACTGTTTTGAAGTTTCAATTGATTTTATACAACGAGAAAGCATTCTTTCATCCTCCTCGCTCCACTCTGTTGGCTTACATAAGCCATATTTTTTAGGATGTTCAACTACTTCCTTTTTCCCATCTTCAAATGCTTCATTGATGTTTCTAAACACTTCTTGAAGTTTGTCCCACTCTGCTGACTTCTGCTTAATGGATACATATTTATCATAAAAATAAAGTGGATTGTCCTTGCATTTCTTTAATTCAGCCTCGTAATCTACTGGCTTCTGCTCATCAGCAACCATTGGAGTAGGAACAGGGGCAATATAGGGTTCTTTATGAACCATCATTTCAGATAGGTCTGCTGACTTCTGCTCCACAGGTGTATAATCCTTCTGTGGAATATTGGCACATTCATAGTCAAATGGCTTCTTCGCCAGCAAATATGTGTAGTCAGTGAAAGTGATAATATGATTTGCTAAAAGATGGTATAAGTATTCTTCTCTTGGTATTTTACTATCAGGTTCTACATTTGTTTCTCCTGATGGCTTCTGCTCTTTCTGCTCAACTTCTTTCATTGCCTTGTTATATCCTGCGGTAAAGCCGTTCCGTCTGCCTTCCTCATACCCTTTCTTATATTCATCACAAGTGAAGCACCCATTAGGATGTTTCTGCTCTTTCTGCTTTTCAATCTCAGAAGCATAACACATTCTACCATCAGTCGTGTAAAACATTCCTGTCTTGTCAATATGTGGCTTGTCAGGGTTTTTTACGTTATCACTTTTAAACCATCGAATGCCTGTTTCTTTCTGCTTTTCAAGCCAAGCGAGAATATTTGGAATTTCAAGGTTTATCCATGATTCTACATGTAACTCCTTAAAATACTTAACTATAACTTTCCTAATTCTCTCATCCTCGCTTTCTGCGAGTTCAGGAACAAGGGTTTCGACAGCATCCTTAGTCTCTTTCCACATAGTAGGCATCGCTTCCTTGATTTTCTTTATTGCTTCTTCTTTTGTCATAGTATTTTTTATAATAATTAAATTAATTTTTCAAAACATACACATTGGGTCATTGCCCATTATTTCGTCAAGATAATCTTCGTCTTCGCTTGATAAATTGCATCTGTTCATCTCCTGAGATAACCCGTACAATAATTCTACTGTGTTAGTTTTATTGGAATTTGTTTGTTTCTTCGTTTTCATTTCAAAATAATCGAAGTTATTTATGATGAATGTCAGCCGAGAATTATTGAGTGCAGTGCCCGTATCTTCGAGTTCCATGGCGCGGTTTAGAAAATATTCATTTTTCGCAATATACTCCCTGCCTTTGCATCTTACTATTAATTCCATATTTAAATTAAATTTTCTTTTATTACTCTACAAAAATCATGCCAAATATGTTTTTAAAGTCGTGCTACAATTCTTCCTCTTGTTAAATCATATGGTGACATTTCAATTTTAACTTTATCACCAACAATTACTTTAATAAAATTTTGTCTCATTTTACCTGATGATTGGCATAAAATAATCATACCATTACTGTCTAATTGTACCCTAAACATTACATTGGGTAAACTTTCAATAACAACACCTGTTTGTTCTATCAATGCTTGTTTTGCCATATGCTTTTAATATATTATTTTTTACAAAAATACAAATTATTTTTTAAAAAACAAAAACACACTCCAATAATTGGAGTGTGTTTTGACAAATTTAGAAACTAAACTTGAAGGATATGGATAAATTATATAATTTTCTTTCTAATAATTTCATATGAGTCTTCAGTGAAGTTATAGATATCAGCAAGTGTCAGCCCCTTATTTACCTTAGGTATTTCAGTTTCTGTTGTAGGAACATTTCCTCTATTTTCTATATCTTCTTCGGTAGTTTCTACCTCTTCCTTAGCCTTTTCGGTATAAACAAATTCAAGAAGTGCATTTGTTTTTTCAACTGTAAGTGGTTTAAATTCATATTTACTTACAAGCCTACCCTTTCTCATAAGTGCTGAATCAATATCTTTTATATCAGCATTAAAAGTACAAATAAATTTAATACCAAGGTCATCAGCAAGTAGTCCATCAGACATATTAAGAAGGGTTGAAACGCCTGAGGTCATACCTGTGGTTCTTCTATCCCTAATAACGTTTTCGCAATCTTCAAGAATAATTATATGGTCACTAAGAGTATTAAGGAATGAAGTAAATGCTGGTTGTCCTAACATTTCCACAAGGTCAGGGGTAACATAAACAAATTTTCTACTTGGATTAGTATTAATAAGATTTCTAATGTAGGTTGTTTTTCCTGTACCTTTTTCACCATGAAGAATTACAAGGCCACTCTTATCTTTATCTTCAATAAATTTCTTAATCTTTTCGTCTTCGTGGACAAAATCATCATTATATTGTCTTTCAATTGAAAAATTCTTTACTTCCTTAATCTTACCTTTCTGTAAACAGAAACCTGCTTGTGTTTGTGCAATTTTCCATATATTACCCTTTTCTTCATCAGGTGCAACATAAAAGTCATTAAGTGTATTTACTAAATTGACAAGATTTTCAGTGTTATTATTTCCGTAAAGAATATAACACTCATTGACCTGCTTTTCAAATCTTGCAAAAAGATTTTGTTTTAGAAGAACAACGCAAAAACCCATTGAATCTTCTTTAGTGTCAATATTATGTGTTATATACTGAATATATTCCATTTCAGTCTCATCATATGTTTCTATAAAATAATCAAACAATTTTTTAACATCAAAAAAATTATCATTTCCCTTATAGTTTTTTGTAAACATATAGCAGTTAGGGAAATAACCGTTTTTAACAAAAAATAAATTTTGCAGGGACAAACCATCAACCTCATTGTAAATTGATGACATTGATTTATCCATCAATAGATTTTTAAAATTACTTTCTTTCATATAATAATATTTTTAAACTTTCTTTTGCAAATATACTAACATTATTTTAAAAAAACAAATCATTTTAAATTTTTTCAAAATCATAGGTTGTATTATTGGGCCAAGGATTTTCATCATCAATATATAACTTCCACATATCAACACAAGGTCGTAACAATATACTAGATATATCATTTTTATCTTCTACAAAATCATTGGCTTCACCCCTATAATATTGTAAATTGTTTATTATACAACTATAACTTTTTCTGGTGTTTTCTTCATCGTCAAATTCAATAACAGAATATAGTGTATCAGGTTTGGTGAATCTATTTTTTTTCGACATCTTCTTTAATTTTTAAAAATTCATTATAAAGGCTATCATTACCTGAATAACTTTTTTCTGGAGGAAATTCTTTTTCACTGATAAAATTCAATGTTTTTTTGGCTCTTGTCCAAGCAACATAAACCAAATTTTTTTCTGAAATTATTTCCCAATCTTTTTTTGCTAATTTATTTGGTAACAGTGAAGGACATAATATAAAAACATTATTTGCTTCCAAACCTTTTGCCCTATGTACAGTTGAAAGATGTATATATTTATCATCATCAATACCTATTTCTTTTGTTTTTGTTACAAATATTTCATTAACATATTCTTCCAAATCATCAACTGAACTAATACCATCAGATAATAATTCTAATGTCAATATTTCATCATATAATGTAACAACATCAGATTCGCCTACAACTGATTTCAGGTCTGTTTTATAAATCTCAGCAATTTCCTCCCATTTTGTAATCAAATTTTTTTTAAGACTATTAATTACAACATTTAAATCATTGGTTTTGTATGAATCAACAGTTTCAATAATATTGTTACCTATTTCAATACCTTTTATATAAACAGGTTTACCTTCTTTCATTAAATTTAAGTATAATTTGATTAATGGTGATGTTAATCTACACAATACCATATCACCTGGCTTAATGTTATTTAATGGAACATTATAATTAATTTCACCATCAATTGCCTTTTCATATGCTTCAAAATCAGGAACAATCGTTTTTGCTAAATCAGCAACCTTTTTGGAACATCTATATGATGTGGTTAATTTGAATTTTTTAACATTTGGTCTATTATTAAAATGTGTAAAGGCTTCTTCATCACTTCCTGCCCATGCATTAATCATTTGCTGTGAATCGCCAAATAATAAAAATCTTGTATTTCTTTTCATGCACATGTCAATTAAATGCTGCTGTGCCAATGAAGAATCTTGTGCTTCATCAATAAAAATCATATCAAATTTCAAATATTTGTTAATGATACCTAATTCATAAGGTAACCATATCATATCTTGATAATCAACAAAATCATTGTTTTCACAACCCCATTTCATTATTTTTCTCACTGCTTGACATTCATTGGAAAATACTTTAATACCGTATTTAATTGCCATTTTTGCAATTTCCTTTTCTGACTGCATCAGATTATAACGAGAATAATCCAATAATTTTTCTATGTTTTTGATATATCTACCTTTATCCGCATTTGAAAATGTGTTGAAATCAGGGCATAAATATTCAATATGACTGTTAATATATTTAATGTATTTTTTTTCATCTAACTCAACTTTGTTATTAAATGACTTAATTAATTTATAGCCTAAACTATGATATGTTAATACTGTTACATTTTTTAATGAACAAAGTTTTGCCCTTAAATGGGTCGCAATATGAACATTATATGCTAATACTAAAACCGTTTTATTTGATGGTATAAAATGACAAGCCAATTCAATTGTCTTCGATTTTCCACTACCGGCTCTTGATTCAACTGAACCATTTCCAATACCATGTTTTACAAATTCAAATATTTCTTCTTGTGCTTTTGATGGAACAAAATTTTCTCCACCTATTTGCTTATATATTTCTAAATCAGTCATTTTTCAATATTTTTATACAAATATATAAAAAATAACTATAATTAACAAAGAAAATGTTTTTATCTTTTAAACAACTATTTATTGTTAAATAATAGTATTGAAATTATAAAAAAATAAAATAAATATTTTAATTATGGGAAAATATATTCATTATTTTGATTCAGTAACTGAATATAATGATATGAGAGAAAATCATTATGAAGAACCATGGACATCATTAACAGAAGAAAATGATGAGGTTAACTTTAATAAAACATTGGAAGAAACTCCATTAACATTTGAAATAACAGGTGATGGCAATATTGTATGGAAAGCAAGTAATACCGCCTATACTGTTACTTTGGAATATAAGTTAAATGATGGTGAATGGACTGAGATAACATCAACAACAGGTGGTACAACAATACCTGTTGTTAGTGGTGATACTATTCAGTTCAGAGGAAATAATACTACTTATACAAGTTATGATATTGACGATAATACGTTTAATGGTAGCACAGCACAATTTAGTGTTAAGGGTAATATAATGTCATTGCTTGATAGTACTAACTTTACAACAATGAACACATTATCAAGTGCTTATACATTTTATAAATTATTTTATGATTGTACTGGCTTAACTGATGCTTCTAAACTAATTTTACCTGCTACTACATTAACAAGTTATTGTTATGACAATATGTTCAATGGTTGTATTTCATTAACAACAGCACCTGAATTACCTGCAACTACTTTAGCAAATGATTGTTATTATGAAATGTTCAATGGATGTACATCATTGACAACAGCGCCTGAATTACCGGCAACTACATTAGCACCTTATTGTTATGAATGTATGTTCCAAGGATGTACGTCATTAACAACAGCACCTGAATTACCTGCTACTACATTAGCGGATAATTGTTATAGTACTATGTTCAATGGTTGTATTTCATTAACAACAGCACCTGAATTACCTGCAACTACTTTAGCAAATGATTGTTATGGTAGTATGTTCTATGGCTGTACTTCATTAACCCAAGCACCTGCATTACCTGCTACTACATTAGCACCTTATTGTTATGAGTATATGTTCGATGGTTGTACATCATTAACAACAGCACCGGAATTACCTGCAACTAACTTATCAGGAGCAAATAATTGTTATCAATATATGTTCCAAGGTTGTTCAAGTTTAACCCAAGCCCCTGAATTACCGGCCACAACATTGGTTTCGAATTGTTACGATAGTATGTTTAGAAACTGTACAAATTTAAATTATATTAAATGTCTTGCAACTAATATTTCAGCAACTAATTGTACTCAAAATTGGGTAAATGGTGTGGCTGCATCAGGTACATTTGTTGCTTATGATAGTAATGTTGCATGGCAAGTAGACAATGTAAATGGTATTCCAACAGGTTGGACTATTGATTATGAATATTCTTCTGAACCGTTAGTATCTTAAAAAAAATATTTACTTTTTCAGTTTTTCTATAATAAGAAATTATTTATATGAAAACGGATAGAAATTGAGGATATATTTTTATGTTACCGAATCCCTTTTCTGATTTTCAGTTTTTATGGTAGATAAGTAATTATCTACCATTTTTTTTGTTTCCAATGACTATTTATAAGAAAAATATTGTTTAAAAAATAATTAAAATATGGGTAGAATTTTATATAATAAAAACACAGTACAAGAAAGTGGTGTTTCAGCATTATTTGATAGTACACTTTATACAGGTGAACTTGTTTTAAACAACAATAATGACAACCCTGGTTTATGGATGTCAAAAGCAAATGGCACAAAGATAAAGGTCAACGGTGCTAAGAATGTTAAAATGGATGAGAGTCTTTCATCATTATCAGGTGCAATTGCAGCAAATGATAGTGTTCATGATGCTATTTCCAAGTTAAATAACAACACATATACCAAACAAGAAGTTGACGATAAAATTTCTCAATCAGGCACGTTTGACCCAAGTCAATATTATACCAAAAATGATATTGATAATAAGCATTATATAACAAGTGGTGATGCAAAAACTCAGATTGAGAATTATCACTATACTACTTCAGGTAATGTTAAAACACAGGTAGAGAATTATCATTATATCACTTCAGGTGATGCAAAAACACAAATAGAAAATTATCACTATATTACTTCTGCTGATACTTCTAATGCAGCAAAGAAATTAGACCACAATGTAACATTATCATTAAGTGGTGAAGTAAAAGGTAGTGCTGTAACTGATTTTTCAGGCAATGCAGTTGCCATGAATACATACAAGACTTTTACAACAGTAACAAGTTTAAGTAATCTTACTTTTGAAAATTTCCTTACAGTTGCAACAATTGGAGCAAATGCAACTTTAACAATCTCATCTACAGGTTTAGTTTCAATACCTAATGGTGCAGTAAGAGAAGGACATTTGCTTATACAGAACAGCAGTTCTTCAAATATTGCAATTACAATTGCAAGTGATAGTAGAGTAAAAACAACCAACGGTACAACTTTCACTGTTGAAGGAAATGGTATTGGTGAATTAAATGCACTTATTACCAATAATGGTGGTACTTATACTGTTTATATTATTACTTCGTAAAATTACATCCAATAGGATATAATTTAATTAAAAAATAAAAAATTACATTCGAAAGGATATAAATTATGGCAAGAAGAAGATTACTTTTTTCATATTTTTATTTAACATATAACGGAAACAAATATGGTGAAACCGTCAATGTATCATCATTCAGTGAAGATGGTGGTACTGATAGTTTTTCCGTAACATCAAGTAAAGAATGGAACATTGTTTCAAGCCCATCATGGATAACAGCAAGTGTTACAAGTGGTGGGAAAGGAGAAACATCCGTTACATTAACAGCAAGTGTAAATGAAGGTACTTCTGAAAAAACAGGTAGTATTGTAATTAAAACCGTTGATGATAGATATACAGCAACACTTTATGTTACACAAGATGGTATTGTTCCTTACATTAGAATAAACAATAATGATGCTGATGTTAATGAAAATGTTGCTTTCCGTAGCACAATTAGCAGTTATACAATTAAATCTCGTGGAGGATGGACACTTGCTATTACAGGTGGTACAACTAATGTTACTGCAATAACAGACACCAATGTAGTTGAAACTGCTTTAACAATAAATTACCCCAAAAACACTGACACCGGTTCATCTAAAACAATTAAGATTGTTCTTACTAATACAAGTGATAGTACAATTAAAAGAACAATTACATTAACACAGGCAGCACAATCGTATATTACATTCACAAGAAATGGTGCTGATGCAAATGTAATACCATATAATGGAGAAGTTGGAAGTATTTTAGTTAAAACCAATGATATAGGTTATGCGTTTGAAGAATCTTCACAATTTGAATTATCTAAAACACTTGGTTTAAATAATAATGAAACCATCTCTTATACAGCGCAAACGCTTACAACAGCAAATACAGCAACGACTGTAAGCATATCTGTTACGGCAAAAACAAGTGATTATGATGCTTCTGATAACATTGACCAAAAAGTATATACATATCAATATGAATTATACCCATATCTTAATGTTGCAAATGTTAATGTAAGTAGTGCTTCAACAACAGGCAGTACCACATATTCTTCAAATTATAATGTAATTAATGCTACACCTGCAAGTCAAGGTATAACCAATATTGTGGTTAACAATGGTAATGTTACTTTCACATTACCTGAACCATCATGGAATGATGAAACATATACATTAAACTTACAAACAACAGGTACTGTTGGTCCTGGTTTAAGTACAACTGCAACAATAACAAGACCTGCCAAAGTTGCTTATCTTAATACTTCGAATATAACAGTTTCAAAAAATGCAGGTGACCCTACCAATAATATTATTGGTGCAATTGATACTAATGATACTTATACATTAGATGTTACTTCAGGTAGTGATTGGTTAACTTATAACCCAACAACAGGTACTTTCTCAATGACAGAAAATACAGGTACAGAAGATAGGACAGCAACCATTACTGTTACAACAACACATAATGGTTCAAACGGCAGTCCTATAGTTAAAACTATTACTGTTACACAAGAAGCAATACCTACTGTTGAACAAAATATTACTGTTAACCTTGATATGAAACAAAATAATGGTGGAACTTGGTATATTAAAACAAGTACAAGTAATTCATCACTAAATTTCCCAATTACAATTTCTTATGGTGGAAATCAATTTAATACCACAGTTAATAATGGAAATTTTGTTCAAACACCATTTACAACAGCCGTAGGTACACAAATTAATACAACAAATATTAGTGGTACACCAAGTTATTTGGATGCTGATGCACATATTAGATATAACATAACCTATGTAATGCCAACAAATGTTGCTTATACAGAAACAGTACAAAGTCTTGTTCCAACATCAGTTGAATTAACATATTCTGATACTGATTTCTTGGCAAACGGTAATGCTTCAACCACTTCACAATATAGTACACCAAGCAATTTTGTTATTAATTATAATGAAATTATTGCTAATAGTTTTGATAATACAACAAGAACTGTTGCAAAAACTGAAAGTGGTTTAAACCATATTACAAGTCTTGATGTTACAACATCTAACGGTGGTGCTGTTAACGGAACATATAATATTGGTGCAGCAAGTAGAGGCACAACAACAGGAAATTCACAAACAGTTGCTGTTATTGATAAAGTAAACTATACTTTTTCAGGACAGACTTATACTTATGATATTCCTAATATTACCTTTACACAGGAAGCAAACGTTGCAGGTGCACCGGTATATGTTAGTGGTGAAACAAACAGTACTGTTACTAATACTGACATACAATCATTCTATCAAGACATTGGAATAACAACAGCAACAACTGGTGGTACATCTTTTACAGCAAAAGGTACTAATACAAATGCAGGATATAGTGGAAACAATTATATTCAAGCAAGAGCAACTGAAACAGGACACACCTATGATATAACAACAACCACACTTTCTGTAACAGGTACAAGTGCATTTACTATTACATATACATCAGGTGAACACACTGATTCTATAACAAGTAACACATGGACTGACACTAATGTTGTGACAGGTTCAGTAACAACTTATTCACAAAAAGCACAATATTCAGGTAGTAGTCAAAGCTGGTTATCTTATAATAATAGTAATGAACATGCAACTGCACAAAACAGAGGTATTGTAACAGGTAACACACGAAGTGGATTATTATATTTTTATGCTGAACATGATAATTCAATAAAAGTAAATATTCAATTTAGTCAAAACCAAAACAAACTTGAAAGTTGGACTAAGACAGCTGAATATGAGGTTAGTCGAACATTTGTTTCAGCAGTGACAAACTCAACAAGTGAAGAATATAGAAATATTTCAATTGACATAACGGCAAGTGAAACCGATTTTAAGGCTAATGGACACACATTAAATGATAACTCAACTATTTCAGTAAGTGCAACAGAAACTGGCGAAAAATGTATTACTTCATCAGTCACATCAACATATGAGGTAGAGATGGGTTATGATTGGATTGATTATTATACATCAGAAGCATCAGGCACAAGTACAACATATGACACTGATTATGTACATATTGATGAAACAATTACAGGTGATTGGGTTAGTTTTAGTGAGAATAACACCAATATTACAACAGGCACAAGTGTTGGCAATAGTCTATATTATGATGATTCATCACAGAGAGTGGTTGCCAATCATCTTGAAGATACAATTACACAACAACAATCACTTGAATTAATTGCAACTGCAACTCATGATTCAAATGTGTCCGATTCTATAACAATATATCAAGAAGCCAATCAAATTGTTGAAACAGGTAGAACAGAACCACTTTCATGTAGTTTAGATGTATATCCAAGTAGTTATACATTTAAACCTGGACAAATGCAAGCATTAGTTTCTGTTACTTCCACAACAAACTATTATGTATATAGTGCTTATACATCAACATATTCAGCACAAACTGAAATGATTTCGGCTACTGAACCTAATGGTGATTGGCAAAATGGTAACAGTGGTATAACTGTTTCATTAAATTCTCATACCGGTTCCACATATACATATGAATTTGGCGCAGATTTACCATCAGGGTCAGTTAGTGGTGTTAAAGATTATGGTACATATGTGTTTAGTACACCAAATGGTACTTGCACTGATAGTATTGATTTCTATTATTCAGGCGCATCACAAGAAATTATATATCCTACTTTAACTCCATCTTTTTATAGCCCTCAGGGTGGATTCTGGGGTATTAATTTAAATTTTGATACTTCGGAAGCCACTACAGGTGTACAATGGTCATGTTCTGTTGACTATCAAGTAACTATAACTGAAGGTTCTAATCTACCAGAAACGTATAGGGCTAGTTTCTACATGACAGGACACTGTGATGAATTTGGTAAAATTGAAGTAGATGATTATGATGACGGAGAGGGCGGTACAACAATTTCACAAGTAAAGGTGGAAGGTTGGACAACTGTTTTTGTTCGTAGTAGCCGTGTATTATCTCAAACAGCGTCTATGCAAGAAGATGATATAAATATAACACAACAACCAAACTAAATATAAATATTAAAAAATCCCTCCTAAAATTAGGAGGGATTTTTTTTAAATAATATTTTTTCCAACGATTTTATTATTAGGTCTAAGATATTTCCAACCATTTTTTTCTTCATTTTCAATTAGTTGGTCAAAATCTTGTTGGTAAGCAGGTGGTAATAGACCACCGTCCATATAGTAATTACCATGCATTCTATAAATATCTGTATTTACTCTAATATTTCCACCTTCTCTAAGTGGAATTTCTTTTACTACAATGTATTGACTATCTTCTTTCATGTTTGTTAATTGTTAAATCTAAAGTTATTTCTATTTCACCACAGTTATTACAATATAAAGTATATGAATCAACAGTTATTTCATCACCAATAAAATTATAGCAATAATCCACAACAATATAGGTTTTAATATTATAAAATTTTCTATTAGTTTTATTAAACTTTTCATGATAGATATCACCATGTTTAGGCTTTAAAGTAAGTTTCAATTTATTTTGCCACAAATTAAAACATTCAATATCATCTGAATAAATAAAAACATCATCTATGGTATCAAAACATAGTTTTGCTTCATGTTTTTTGTTATGTGGATAAATATATGGATATGTCGGATAATTGTACGGATATGTATAATAATTGGGTATCGAATATGTTTCCGGTAAAACCTGACAATTATCTTGGAAATCCGTTATTGTGTGTGGATTTAAAGTATCAACATCTATTGGTTTATCATCGAAATCCAACTCTATTGGTTCATTAGGTACTGTTAATGTGTCTTCATGTAGCCAAGTTTTGTCCCAATCATTTGTTTTAGTAACAGATGCTGTTGTTGTAGGATTATTATTAATTTTGTTAACTTTAATTTTTTTAATGTTTTTGTTCATTTTGTTAATTAAATTTCTATCGTCCATGGTATAAACTTATTTAATTATATTATTTATTATTTCTGTTTTATCTGTTGTTGGTATTATTTCATATGTACCATCATCTTTAAGCCAAATAATTCTTCTACCCAAAACTTTTAGTCCAATATCTTTAAGGCATAAATGGTATGCTGATAATTGTATTGTATAACCACCAAAAGGTTCATCATATAAATCATTAAATGGATAATATAACATTTTATGATTGGTTCTTGAAAACTCTTTATATAATTCCCTATTGGTTTTCCAATCCATAATAATTAAACCGCTTTTACTATCATCCGTTGGATGTTTAAAATAAACCAATAAATCAAATGTACCTGCAAAATTTTTAGTATACTGTATATTTGGGTTAGCACTTGTATAAACTTTTGTTTCAGGTAAAACAACCCACATATTTTCAGGAAACTCATTCCAAAATTTTAAAGCCGCTTCTTCCTTAATTCTTGTTGGTATTAACCAATTTTTATCAGCAATGTATTTACATTTGTTATCATCAGTAATATTTTCAGGATGACCCATATGGAGCCAAGCAAGTGATTCACCGTAGCTATGTACCAATGTACCTGAAACCGTTGCTTTCAAATTTGTGAATTTCCATTGGTCTAACCAATATTCAGGTGTTTCACCGTTTTTTTCAGCATAGGCAATTGCTTTTTGTACTGAATCAAATTCTTCCTCAAATTGTGAAACAAATGATGAAACTGAAATTAATTCTTTATCACCCAAAAAATACTTATGGCCTTCATCAATAAAAACCAAATTATCAAAAGTATCCAATATTTTATTTCTAATATCAGTTACTTCCTGTGGTTCCCCAATAACCTTTACTCTATATTTATCTTCATTTCTTAGTGGCATCTTCTTCCTCCTTTTCTAATTCTTTTAATAATGCATCTGCCATTCTAACAGATAACTTAGCAACAATTTTTGGTGCAGCCTCCAATGCAGTACCAAATGTACCACTTTCCAAAATACCTTGCATTGCATTTACAGCAGCAGTAAATCTTTTTTCATCAGCAGTCATGTTCATCTAACCAATCAATTATTTTTTTATAGTCCTCTCTAGACAAAACCGCTTCTGCTGCATCCAAAACAATATTGTATCCTTCGCAATAAGCGCCATCAATTGAATAACTAAAATAATCAGAACCTTCTTCTTTCAATCTATCTAAAATTTCTTCGGTGTATCTTTTTTTTATTTTTTGTCTGTGTTCCATTTGTCCCATTATCTTAATGTTTTTGTATATTATAATTAAATTATCTTTTGTTATTTTTAATTGTTTTTATTTTTTCCTTTATTAGTTTTTGTTCTAATTTTCTTTTTATAATATCACCATGGCAACTTTTAGGTTTGCAAAAACAACCAAGATATATATTATCACCATTTTTATAGTGTTTATATATTTCGTCAACAGCATCAGTAAATTCTTTATTATGACCATACATTACATCAAAATATTCACTATATTTTTCTATCGCTTCTTCTCTATCTTCACATTGAAAAAGAGCAAGTGTTTTGTTTTTATCCAAATGTGTATAGGGATTACCTAAAGCACTACCTCTGCCGACATAAAAATATATTCCATCTGTTGGCTTTTCATCATTTATGTTTATGACATTAATCATTATATCTCCAATATTCTATAATAATATCTTCATTATTTTTAAAAACAGTTTCAATCATTGTATTAATAACCAACCATTCAGCACCTGCTAAACCGCATGACATTTTCCAAGGAAAAGCAACACTTTTTATTTTATGTTCTTGACAATAGGATGCCAATTTTTCAAGTGCTACATAAATACCTTCATAGTTAGTATATCTTTTCTTTTCACTACCATATGTTTCTTGTCCGAACAAATTTGCTACTAACCTATTATCATTAAAACCAGGATGTGTTTTAACAATTTGACACATACCAAGTTTAATTAATTTGTTTTCAACTGCTTTTTTGTATTGCTCATAAACTCTTGGATAAGTATCTCTTATTGTTTTGGCAACACCTGCACCAAAACCACCATAACAATTACACTGATGGCATATAATTTCAGCAGAACTATCTACTAAATTACCTTTATAAATTATTTCTTTCATTTAACAAAGAGAGTCATAACTTTCAATTGCAAAATCAACATGCACATTAACACAATGTGCAAAATCATCAGGCTCATTGTCCTCAGGTGCATAACATTCAAAACCAACAGTAAATCCACCTGTGCTTATTTTATATCTTTTTCCGTTTTCGTTTTTTTCTTTATTACTACCATCTTCAAATAATTCACATAACAAATTTAAAAGTTGTTCTTTAATTATTGTTACGGATGGTGGGTTGTTAGGGTCTATTAATGACCATTTCCAATTAAGTGTAACCATTGTGTCATGAATTTTGTCAAACTCAATAAAATCCATAATTGTGTTAATTTCATCTAACATTTGTCTTTTACCTTCTTCGGTATCAAGATAATACCAAATTGGTTTTACACTATCATCGTTGTTAACAAAATCTGGTTCATATGGCACATAATTACTATTATCATCACCATATTTCTTTAAAAATTCTTCTTTAATATTAAAATTTTTCATATCAAAAACAGTTTTTATATTCAATTATTTCTTTACTATCAACAGCAAAATCATATAATGTTTTATATCTGAATATGTTTTTGCAATTACTTTTTAAACGTAAATCAGATAAGGTAATTTCTTTATTATATGGTGCATCAATTAACACACCATAATCAGCATTACAACCTTCAAAATTCCAATCATTATCATCAATAAAATATGTTGGGTGTAATATGGTTTTGTCTTTTAAAAAACAAATTCCATCAGGAATAATATTTTGTTTTTCCAACCATTCCAATGTATCTTTTTTATTAGTATATGATTTTTGGTAAGTGACAATTATCACATCACCATATTGTTTAAGTATTTCAATGGCTTCTTTTATTTTAGGTAGTGCTTCTGAATTCAAAAACAGTTCAGTACTATGTTCTTGGAAAAACCAATTAGATGCTGTCATTCCTGTTTCCGTTTTAATTTTCGGAAAAGAATTTTCGACAACAAAATCAGTTATATCATCATATTTTAAATTGTCATTAAACTCTTTATTGTATAATGATAACATATTATTTAACAAAGCCCTAAGAACCTCATCACAATCAATAGCAAATGTTATTTTATTCTTCATCATCAATGTGTTTATAATCAATTTTGTTTTCTTGTAATAGCCTAATCAATTTTCTAATATAATGACTATTTTCTTTACATATTTTATCTAAATAATCAACCTCTTTTTGTTTATTTTTCCAACATTCGTACCAATATTCATATTTTTCTTTTTCTTTCTCATATTTTTTCTTTAAATCAATATAAGATATTTTTTCTTCATCAGGTTTATCTGTTACTTCATTTAATAATTCCTTAACTTTATTTGTATTTTCTTTTTCATCACATGCTTTAAGTCTCCAATCTCTATAATTATAATAAAATTTTTCTGTTAAATTAAGTCCCTCAATAGTGTTTTTCTTATTTGTTAATTTGGGTGCTTGTTTAATTATTTTATGATATGGATAATAATTAAGCATATAAATTAAACCTGCATATTCAGGAACATCATCTTCTTTTATCATGTCCTCAGGTACAGCATAGTAAAAATATGTTGGTAGCATGATTTCATCATATTTAAATTGTGAAGGATGTTCTTCAACATATTTTTCAAATAAATATATATCTTCGTTTATATTCCTTTTCTTATATCTATCTAACAACTCGTAATAACCTGGTGTGTAAATTTCTTTGTTTTTGTATTTCTCTTCAAATAGTTGATGTTTTTTGGTTTTATGTTTAAAATCATTTTTAAAATCTGCTTTTGAAATTTTAATTTCAAATTCATAAGTTACATCTGATTTTGTCATTAACCATAAATCTGATTCCCATCCATATATGTAAAGATTTTCGGCTAAAAATTTTATGCTGTTCGGTGACATAAAATTATTACTTAATCTTTTTTGTATTAATTCTTCTGTATAGTGTATTTTATTTTTAATAACACCCATTACTACTTTTTTACAAATATACAAAATAAAATTTAAACCCCCAAAAATAAATAAAAGAAATTAACTGAATAAAACAATATTAAAAACTATTTATAAAGAAAATGTTTATATGTCATTATTACAAACAATATTAAATCTTTTTGTCAGTATTTTTAAGAAAAAAGAAAATACTGAAACAATTATAACACAAGAAGATAATACTATTGATACAGAAAATAATGATATTTTTAATAACAACAATAGTAGTAACATTAACATGACATCCAAATATAATGGTAAAGTAATCCTTTTAGATAATGGACACGCGCAATCAACGCAGGGGAAAATGTCCCCTTTATTTGATGATGGTTCAAGGTTTTATGAATATGAATTCGCAAGAGATATTGTTAGACGTATTGCACTTGAATTAAATAAACTTGGAATTAAATATCATATTTTAGTACCTGAAGTTAAAGAGGATATTGCACTTTCCACAAGAGCCAATAGAGCCAACAGTTATTGCAATAGGTATGGAAAAAATAATTGTGTTTTTATTTCTGTTCATGCAAACGCAGCAGGTATGGGTGATAAATGGATGAATGCAAGAGGATGGAGTGTTTATACAACAAAAGGTGTTACTAAATCGGATGAAATTGCAACTATTTTTTGGGAAGAGGCAAATAAATTATTGCCCAAATATAATATGACATTAAGAAAAGATATGACAGATGGTGACCCTGATTATGAGGCTAATTTTACTGTTATATATAAAACAATTTGTCCGGCAATATTAACAGAAAATTTGTTTCAGGATAATAAAATAGATGCATCATTTTTACAATCAGATTTAGGAAGAGAAGTTATTGCTAAAATACATGTGAATGCGATTAAGAGAATAACTAATTTAAATTAATATATAATGGCAAGTATAGAAAGAATAGGTAAATATTTACTATTAAGAAGTAACTCACTAGTTAATGGTGAAGCAAAATTACCAACAACAACACAACTTGAAGAAGGTGAATTGGCTTTGAATTTCCATGACGGTGTGGAAAAAATTTCGATTAAAAATGATAATAACGAAATTGTTACTTTTTCATCTGATGACCAAGTTAAAGCATGGATAAGTGCAGGTGGCGGTGGAACAGGTGGAACCGTTAATGGTATTACCGGTATCACAATGAATGGTAATGCGGTAAGCGTTTCTAATTATGTTGCTAACCTTGGAACAGTACTGACAAGTTTTACTGAAACACAACTAAGCACAGGTACAACAAGTGGTAATGGTAATGTTGTTACTAATATCAGTGTCAATAACCACCAAATTACTTTAACAAAGGGTTTAACAATACCTTCATGGGCAACAGCAACAACTAAACCTACATATACTGCTTCTGAAGTTGGTGCATTACCAACAGGTACTACACTTGATAATGTTGCAGATGGCACTACAAGGAAATTAAGTGATTATGTTACAACTAATACTGAACAAAACATAACAGCTAAAAAAACGTTCACAACTGCCATTGCAATGAACAAAAGCGAAGCATGGTCAGGAAATTATGGTGGTGGTGACGTTGGACATGGTTTGAGATTTACCATACCTAACATGGCTGCTAATAATAGGTTTGTTTTTATTGATGGCGGTAAAGCACTTAGTAGTAATAACTCAATACACTTTGATTTTGGTTTTGTTGGTGACAGTTCAACCAACAATTATTTAAATATTGGTTTTTATAGTAATAATGACAGATTAAAATTATATGCTAATGGATTGTTAGAAAACCAAGGTAAAATTAAAGCAACAGGCGATTTGGAAACAGGCGGTAATATTGTTAAAGGAAGTTATACTTTTACATTACCAAGTAAAACAGGTACTTTTGCTTTATTAGATGATATTCCAACAATACCTTCATGGGCAACAGGGAGCACAAAACCAACCTATACTGCAAGTGAAGTTGGTGCATTACCAACAGGTACTACACTTGATGAAATTGCAGATGGTACTACAAGGAAGTTAAGCAATTATTCACTTACAAGCCATACACATAGTAATTATGCTACACAGGCTAATTTTACAGCACATACAGGTAATACAAATATTCACGTTACAACAGCACAAACTGCTGCTTGGGATGCTAAGGTAAGTAATGTTCAAGCTGATTGGAACGCAACAAGCGGTTTGGCACAAATTTTAAATAAGCCAACAATTCCAACAGTGCCTACATCTAACACTGCTTTTACTAATGATGCAGGTTACATTACCGGTTATACAGAAACTGACCCTACTGTTCCTTCATGGGCTAAAGCAGCATCCAAACCAACCTATACAGCAAGTGAAGTAGGCGCATTACCAACAGGTACTACACTTGATAATGTTGCAGATGGTACTACAAGGAAGTTAAGTAATTATGCTACACAGGCTAATTTTACTGCGCATACAGGTAATACAAATATTCACGTTACAACCGCACAAACGGCTACTTGGAATGAAAAACAAGATGCTATTTCTGATTTAACTACAATTAGAAACAATGCAAGTTCAGGTGCTACTGCATATACAAATGTTACTGCACATACAAATAACAGTAATATACATGTTACAGCAGCACAAAAAACCAATTGGAATACTGCTTATAACAATAGGATAACAGGTGTAACGTTTACATCAGGAACAACCAACAGTGCAACAATTTCAAGTAATAAATTAAATATAACAGGTGCAACTGTTCCAACGTATTCAGCATCTGATAGTGGTAAAATCCTTTCAGTAAATAGTTCAGGTCAGTTAGTTTGGATAACACCTGTTACAATTTATACGGGTAGTGGTACACCTGACAATTCACAAGGAAACAATGGTGATATCTATTTACAAACATCTTAATAATGATATAATAAAGGTTATCCCTTCCTAACAAAAAGGAAGGGATATTATTTTTAAAATTAGTATTACATGGCTATTATTACAGCAACAACAAAGTTTGTACCGGTTGGTTATGACAGTAGTAGGTCTGTTTATTATCAAGACTTGGTTAATCCAAGTAGGTTTTTAGATGACGCTGATTCAACAAATTATACAACTGTATATCTTGTTAGGGGTGTTAATGCTGAAACATTCTTTTATCTCACTTTTGACTTTTCTTCTATACCAGCAAATGCAAACATAACATCTGTTGTCGCAAGAACAAAGGGTAGATGTTCAGGAACTGCAAATAGATTAAGTTTTCGCCAAGTTAGGGGATATATTGGAGATACTGCTAAAGGTTATAGTATTAACTTAACAGCTTCAAACCAAACAATTACTTTGGATTTAGGAAATGGTGGATTTACCAGGGAAAGTTTACAAGATTTCATGATTAGATGGTATGCGAAAAGGTCTAATAATAGTACTCAAGCAAATTATAGTTTATATTTTTATATTTATGGAGCCGATGTAACCGTAACATACGAATATGATGATGGTGAAACCGATGAAAAAAAAGCATATAAAAAAGAGGGGAGTTCTTGGGTTCCTTATAAGAATGTATATAAAAAAATTGATAATACTTGGGTTAAGCAAACGGATTTAAGTAATTTAATTCAAACTAATAAACCGTATGTTTGGGGATAATAACTAAATACAACTATTTATATTATAAAAGATTTTAAATTTATATGAGTAGACTAATTAACATACAAAGTGCTGCAACATTTTATCCATCTTCTTTTGATAGTGTTAATTCATCATATGCATCAAATTACAATGATGGAAGTACTGCAATTGATGGTATATACAATGGGAATGTCATAAGTAATGGTTTTACTGATAGTGGTTCAACAACGAGAGCCGCATTTTATACCAATACTGGACAATCAGCAGCAAGTTACTTTTATTATAATTTTGATTGTTCAAGCATACCACAAACAGCAACAATAAACTCAGTAGCATGTGCTGTTAAGTGCGGCACTCAGGGTACTAATTACTATAATACAAGACAAGTACAGTTATGTGCAGGTACAACGCCAAAAGGAAGTGCTACAACAATATCAGGTAATAATACTTCACCTTCTACACATAGATTAACTGTTGGTACATGGACAAGAGAGGAATTAAATAACTGTAAAGTTAGAATATATATTACAAGACTTAATAGTACAGGTACAGGTGCTACTGAACCTTCGACTGTATCATTCTATGGTGCAACATTAGTTGTTAATTATTCTGTTAATGGTACTATGTACGAAATCACATCTTCAAGTGAAACAAATTTAGCAACTGTTGAACCATCTTCACAAGAAGTTTTTGAGGGTGGAAGTGGTACTGTTAAAATTGAAACTGATAATGTTGGTGATATTGCTGTTAAAGATAATGGAACAGATGTTACCGACCAATTAGTTGTTAGACAAAAAACAACAAGTGGTTCTTCAGAAACAGTTTTAGGAACATATACATTAGTTAGCGGTGGTTTTAATGGACAAGGTGCAAGTTATTTTCAAGGTCTTGTAGGAAAAGGCGTTAACTCAACACAAACCACAAGTAACTATTACAGTAATGGAAATGGTACAATCGCAGTTTTTACATACAATTTAACGTTTAGTAATATCCCAAGTAATGCCACAATCACAAGATTATATTGCCAAGTAAATGGACATGCGGAAAGCACAAGCAACAACAATGAATATATGTGTGCACAACTTATACTTGGAGGCACTGCAACAACAATAAGTAATGAAATTAATTTTAAATCAATTGGTACATCCAATTCAACACAGACATTAGAAGCAACAACGTTGCCTACTGTAGCACAGTTATCAAATTTAAAATTAAAATGTAGATTGGGCTATTATGGTGGCGCAATTAACGGTGCTACTTGTTATATTGAATATACAATACCAATAGAAGGAAACCAATTTTATTATGAATATACTGTAAGTAACATATCTGCGGACCATACAGTACTTGTTTCAGAAAATATAATAATTCCTCCTGAAGAAGATGAAACAAAGACATATTACCCAATAACTATATCATCAATCAATGCAACAACAAATCCATCAAAGGGTACAACAAGAGTTGAAAGTGGTACAAGTGAAACAATAACGATTACACCTTCTGACCCACAATTGACGTTGGCCTTGGATAATGGTGTAGATATCACAAGTCAATTAGTTCAGCACGGAACAGCCGAACCTACATCTGCAATTACAAACATAACTTCCACTTATGGTTTTGTATATAATCAATCAACCGGTTATTATGTTTCAAACAATAGTGGTGTTGGAAGTAGTGCTGCGGTTGCAAGAATTACACTTGATTTACCTGTAAGAAGTTTAGTTACTTTCCAATATATTAATTATGCAGAAGCAACCTATGATTTTGGTGTATTTGGTAAAGTTGATACTGCTCTCAGTACTTCTGCATGGAACTCTTCACAATATGCTGGTGATACCACAACAGATGCAGGTCTTGAACAAATTAGATTAAACACTAATAGTTATAATAGTGCAAACGCACAGACTTTAACATATGAAATATCAGAGGGAGAACATTTTATAGATGTTAAATTTGCAAAAGATGAAGCAACAGACAGTAATAATGATAGTTTACAATTTAAAATTACAAATATTGAATTACTCGAACCAACTGTTGAATATTACACATATGATTTAAATAATATTAACCAATCTCATTCGTTAATATTTATATTTGGTGATGTTACTTATTATTTTGTTACTTCAACAACAAATACTGAATGTAAACTTTATCCAAACGGTCAAATGGTTGCACTACCTGGTGATGATTATAGACTTACAATTGTACCTAAAAACTCAACAGATACTGTTTCCGTAACAGATAATGGTACTGATGTAACAGGTAGTCTTGAACGAAAAGAAGTAGAAACAGTTAAAGAAGGTGTTACTTCAACAACCGTTAATTATATATACCGTTTAACCAATGTTCAAACAGCACATACAATAAATGTTATGTCAGAGTTAGGACAGGTTATTTATAGAAAAGAAGGAGGAAGTTGGAACATTAAAAAAGTGTGGAAAAAAAACAGTAGGGGAGAATGGGAAGAAATTTTTGATTATAGTAATTTATTTGATAATAATACTATTTATATTAATAACAATTAATAATTTACAATATTATGTCACAATATAAGTTAACAGAAAAACAATTACATAGTTTAATTGCTGAATCAATAGTTAGAATATTAAAAGAAGATAGAAGTGAAGACATTGACAATAAAATTGTCAATTTAATATCATATTTACATAATGCACAAAAACCTGTTAGGGAAATTCACTGGAATACTAATGAATATGCCTTACATATGGTAACAGATGAAACCATTGACGATTTATGCGAATGGGAAGATTCTTTGGCAGAAACATTTGTCAGTAACAGAGATATTAAACTTCTTATTAATGATACTAAACCATCATCATCTGAAGACTATAAATCAATTATGACTGAATTATGTGATATGACAAGTGATATTAAAAACAGCATTTCTGACAAAAAAGAATATGACAATACTTGTGCTGTTTTAGACGAAATACTTGAGACTTCTAACCAATTATTATATAAGAGTGAGTTAAAATAAAATATTATTATGCCGGCAAAAAGTAAATCACAACAAAGATTATTTGGTATGGTACATGCATATCAAAAAGGCGAGTTAAAAAATCCCTCATCAGAGATAAAAAGTATAGCAAAATCAATATCTAAAAAAGATGCTGAGGATTTTGCGGAAACAAAACACAAAGGATTACCAAACAAAGTAAAGAAAAAGAAAAATATTAATGAGAGTTATGGTATTGGATATGGTGGGAAATTTTTAAAATCTAACGGTTGGGGGCCAACCTTCACATCATTTCCTGAAGACGCAACAAAATTCAAAACACCAAGACAGGCACAAGAATACATTGATGAATATCTTGGTGATGACTTTGGTGCATCAGTTGTATCATTACCTTTATATGAAAACCGTCTTAATAGAATTGTTTCAGAAAGTATCAGAAAAGTTTTAAAAGAAGAATTTTTTGATAACAACAATGAAGATTATAAAAGAGGTTGGTGGAGTTTACTTGATGATATTTCGGATGAGTATTTGTCGTTAGATGATATCATGTCAATATTACAAAACGCTGGTATCAATAAAATGGAAGCAAGAGAAGCATTTAGGTACGTAACAAAGACATCATTAGAAAAAGCACTTAAAATGTATCTTAAACAACTTGCTGACAACACATCTTTTTAGTATTAAAAGAATATAAAAAAAGCCTTAGATAAACTCTAAGGCTTTTTCTTTTTTTAACACTGTTAATTAGTCAGCATCCACAAGTTCAAGTGTAAGAACAGCAGAACGTGATGTCTCAATAGAAGTACCTGCATCAATCTTAGTGTCATTCTGAATACCGTTAGCCTTAACATTCTTTGAAACAAGATAGTCCCTGACAACCTCAGCCCTCTTATGAGCAAGTTCATTGTTTCTTGCCTCAGTACCGGTTGCACTATCAGCAGAACCTACAATATGAACAATGGTTTCCTCAGTAATGTTCTTAGCAAATTCATCAAGGATAGCCTTCTGACTCTTCTTAAGAACTGCCTTATTAACATCGAAGGTAATAAAGGTCTCACCGAAATAGGTAGGAACATCTACGGTCTCAACAACCTTCTTTTCAACAACGGTCTCAACTTCCTTAACAACAGGGTCTCTCTTAGCAAGTTCCTCATATCTTGCAAGAAGAACATCATAATCATGCTGTGATACAGCATAGTCATTGGTCTTGAAGTTGTGTGACTTAGTGTGGCCATTCTTAAACTTATAGGTAACACCTGCGGTAAGTCTAAGTGCACCATGCCTCTTGTCAAAATTAAAATCACCGTCAAACATTGACCAAATAACACCAGGCCTTACATTAATCTGCCAAGCCCTTTCCTTACCCATATTGATATTAAGTTCAGCATTTGCATTATAAGTAAGATAATCACGGTCAAAAATCTCATTCTCATAACCATACTGTCTTGACCAACCAATACCAGGAACTACAACAAGTTCAACCCTACGTGGATAACCCTTGTAACCTGCAAGAAGATTAGAAATATTGGCCTTACCATTAAATACAACGTTACTACCATCAAATGCAGTATGTGTACCAAGGTTATTGATAATACCTTCACCGGTAACGCTGAAACCCCAAACAGGTGTTACATATGTACCAATCTCAGCAGCAACAACAGGTCGTGCATCATTGAAAGCATCACTAAAACTTGTAAGTGATGTGAGTGGGGTGACCACACCACCTGTTACATTAAAATAAGGCATACCCCATGCGCCTGTCCTTTCATAATTCTGTGCAAATCCCATAATCCCTATGGTAAGTGCAATCATAATACTAAAAAGTTTCTTCATAAAATCTTTTTTTTATTTAATTAATTATTTATTAAAAATATTTTGTCTTATTTCACCAACCAATTCACCTCTAAAAACTTCATCACTAAACAAACACTTCGTTAGTCCTTTAATTATTATGTCTCCTAAAACATTCTTCGCTATTCTCATAATATTCTCATCATTCTTAAAATAATCAAGAATTTTATTTTGAATGTCAAGGAAAATTGGAGAAAAATCAATTTTTTTTATAACTTGTTCTACCAATGGTGTATAACTATCATTTTTATACCCCCATCTATCTTCATGTGTTTTAACAAAAACTTCTTTAAAATTATCACTATTTTCCAAATATTTTCTCATACCTTCACCAATAATTTGATGAACTTCGTCCGGTGTAAACTTTTGTAATTCATCAGTTAAAAGTTGAGAAAATCTTTCTTCATTTAAATCAATCTTAATTTCCATAATCAAAAATGTTTTGCAAATATACGTTTTTATTTTTTAAAAAACAACTTTTTTTAATTTTCTTCATTTTTTATTTTAATTTGACAAGATTTCATTACCTCAATAGCAGCATTGTTATTATATTCATTTAAACCTGCAATACAATTGGCATCAACTGAGATATCAGCACGGTCAAACAAACCTGTTTTCAAAATAAGTGCATTAGTTATAACACAAATACTACTTACAAAACCAACAATTTCAATTTTAAGTTCGCCACTAATATTTCTTAGTTTTTCCATTAGTTCGGTTGACCCAAATGTAGGTTTATTAATATAATGTATCATTACACCGGTTTCAAGTAATTCATGACTTTGAAGTACTTCTGAAATTCTCTTATCAATAAACCAACCATCGGTTTTAAAAATACAATGTTCAATAGGTAAATTTTGTCCTTCTTTTGTTTGCAAATAATCGGTTTCATGTGTGTCCCTTGTGACAAAAATATAATCACCATCAAAATGTTTAATCTTATCAACAATGTTAGGTACTTTATTATCAGCATCTTTATTTGCTAATGAACCACTGATAAAATCTACTTGTGGGTCAATTATAATTAAAATCTTTTTCATAAATTAATCTTATTTTAAAATCTTATTTATTTGCTTAATTGGTATATATTCAGTATATCGTGCTTTAGGTAATGTATAGCCTGAACTGCCTAAACTTTCAGTTTCAATATCAAAGAACACACAGAATTGAATACTTGTACTATCCTTACTTATTTTAAAATCAGTAATTCTAAATTTATCAATAAAAGGATTTGCATAGTCCTTTATTGCATATGTTGCTGAGCCAAATGTATATTTACAATCGTCACCGATTGATGCCCACGAAATTTCCTGTTCATCCTTTTCATCTTTTTCAATTCTTTGTTTTTCCTCATCAGACAAATTATTAAATATTGATTGCCTAACTAATTTATCAAATTCAGGATTTTCAACAAGAAAAACATTAAACACCTTATTTTCTTCTTCAATTAATGACGAATATTCCTTAAGTTTAGCATTATATTTTTTAATTAAATTGAAATGATTAATGATATTATTGACCGTTCTTTTTTTAATCGGTTCCAACTTGAATAAATAATCATTATTCTCCTTTATAATTTTAGTAATCTTAAAATCATCACAACTCCAACCAAGTGAAATAAATGGCCCACCTGACGGGTCAATGGCAAATTCTTTTTCATCAAAATCAGTAAGACTACCAATAACACGATATGGCATATCAGGGACAGGTTTAAACCTATAAAAGTTATCCCTTACTTTGACAAAGTAATTTTTGTCACCGTACCTATTGTACGGAATTAAATATTTTTCTTTCATAAACTTTTGTTTTTCGCAAACATACAAAACTTTTTTGAATAAACAAAAATAATTTGAAAAAAAATTTGGTTATAAATAATTATAATTACTAGTAGATGATATTATTATTAATATACAAGATAAATAATTAATTATTAATAAAATATATATTTTATTAATAAAATATTTTTTTAAAAATAAAAAATTTACTAAATGAGTTAATAGTACTTATAAGTTATCTGTATAGGAAAAAATTGAAAAATTTTTGTTTTTTCATTTTTTATTTGTAGTTTTGTCAAAAATTAAAATATTTATGGAAACATTAGAAGAACTTAAGGAGTATATCACTGACATGGGTTATGAAGATACAGTTGTTTTTGATAATCCATCTTATGTAACTGCTTTCATTGGACTTTCAAATGAATGTAATGCAGTATATGATTACGAAAAAATGATTGAATATCTAATGGAAACTGATGGTATGGAATATGATGATGCCATGGAGTTTATAGAATATAACACAATTAGGGCACTGCCATATATGGGTAGTTCAGCACCTGTTGTGGTTTATCCAATTAATTATTAATATGTCTGATTTTAATGATAAATATTTGTTGTTTAGTTTGATACACGAGTTTTCGTATGGTAAAGTAAGTGAAGAAATTTTATCAGAAGAAAGAAGTGTTGTACCAAACATTGAGAATATTGTTGATTCTTTCTTAATCGGTGGAATTATTAAACAGGTTGTAAAAGTTATTGAATACGACAATAAAAACTATTTTGGGGAAATATTCAATACAAGTAATACTGAAGTATATACCAAAAAGAATATTGATTTACCATCAGATTGTTTTTTCAGTGATTTTTATTTAGAACTTACAGTAAAAAAATCAAAAGATACACATTATAATGGCGGCTTATATCCATTAAAATCATTTATTAAAATGCAAAAAGGGTTTGTTTTTAAACCATATATTAAATTAAACATGGAAGGTAATTCTTCTATTATAATATTAGAAAAAATATCAATTGGATTATCCCATGAGTTAACACATGCATATGATTATTATATGTATTTTAAGAAAAACGGTTTTCCTCAATCAGTAAATGATTTCTATAAAGCCGGTACGCAAAGATTCAATAATGCAAAAATAAGCAACAATGGTGTTGAAAGAGTAATTGGTGACATAATGTACAGGTTGTCACAAAAAGAATTAAATGCATATTTAGGACAATTAAGAACAGAGTTAAAATTTGATGCAACAAAAATACAAGATGCTAAAACAGCATTTAATGCAATAAAAGAAACTTCATCATATCAAAAAACATACAAGTTTTTAGAGGACGAAATATCTTATATTGTTAACAATGTTGAACGTGAAGATTATCAACACTTAATTATTAAATATACTAATAGTGTGGCAAACAAAAACTTTACTAACTATCAGCAAGTAGTTAAATACTATTTTAACAGGTGGTATAAATGGTCAGAAACATATCTAACAAAAGCAAGTAAAATTGCCTTTGATGTTTTTAGTGAATCCAGTAATATTGGTTATGAGGATGATAAAACAAATAGTTTGAAAGATACTATTTAACAAATAACCATACAAGAACACCAACAATGTTATATAATATATTTACCTTTTTTTCCTGAGGGTAATTTAAATCAACATCTTTGGTTCTATTACGTTCAAAGTTGATTTTATAACAGAAATTATGTGTTGCCCATTCAAGCATCATACTTTTAATTTTTCTGTTTTTAAATACAATATTGTCTGGATACTCAGATTTTATTGTATTGAGTATTTCTTTGAAATTCTTTTTGGAGACTAAATAACTATCTTTAATATTAATATTGTTAGTAGATACTGTATAATTTATGTTTTCCATATTTTTAACATTTTTATATAAATATTTTGTTTTTATTAAAAATGTATGTATATTTGCATTGGTAATTTGTGAAAGGAAAAAAATGTGGCTCAATTCCACACACAAATCAAATTAAATTTTTTAAAACTTTTATTTTTTATGATTAATGTTGTAATTGGTCGGCTTGGAAAGGATGCCGAGATTGGTGAAACCAGTGGTGGAACCAAGTATGTAAAGTTTACTGTTGCGGAAAACAATTATCGTAATGGAGAAGACAAGACCACATGGTATGATGTTACTTCTTATGACAGTTTTGTTGTTAATACGCAAATTAAAGTACTAAAAAAGGGTGCTTTTGTTGTAATTGTTGGTGATGTTGATAGCAAGATTAATGTTGGTAAGAACGGAAAGATTTATCTTAACCATAACATTACTGCTTCGGCAATCAAAGTTCCAAATCTTGGAAATAATAACAGGACAAGTGAACCTGAAAACAACGTAACCAAAACTACAATTGAAAGTGTTTCAGTTGGGAACTTGCCTCCAACTACCACATCAACACCTCAGGTGGCTGTACCTGAAGTTCATCCGGTTGTACAGCAGATAAATGAAGTTATTCCTGATGATGATGGTGATGACCTTCCTTTTTAGTTAATATTAGTGAATTAATTAAGGCAAGAATTGAAATATATTCTTGCTTTTTTTTGTAAATAATAAGAGAAAAAAATATAAAATTATGGCTACAATTAGAAAAATTGAAAATGTTGAAGACTATAATAAGTTAGTCGCAGGTACATGTGTTATTAAAGTTAGTGCTGCTTGGTGTCATCCATGTCACACATTATCAGAAACAATTAAAAATCTTGATACCAAAATTACTTTTGCTGAATTAGATGCTGATGATGAATTTAGTGAAGATATTACATCTAACCTTGGCATAAGGGGTATTCCTGTATTGATTTTCTTCAAGGATGGACAGGAAGTAGGAAGAACTGTTGGTGCTGTTGGTAGTGATGTAATTTATAATAACCTTAAAAATCTTGAATAATGTTTGTATTAAAATATATTTGTGCAATTATTGCAATTTTTTCCTCATTACTTTTTTTTAGTAATTTGGTTACCAATTTAACATCACCACAGACTATTATTAGCAAAGAAAATGAAACTGTTGATAATAACCTTAATTTTGCCGCTTTTAGGCTTATTTTAGCATTAATAATGTCAATTACTTGGCCCTTAGTTTTCTTGCTTTAAAAATGGAATTAGAGTGGTTAAACGAAAGAATTAAAACCGTTCCCCAAAGAAAAGGTTTCTATACATTTATTAAGATTTTTCTTTTTAAATGGAAAGGTGTAACATATAAAGATTTTTATGTCATTTTAAAAACACTTTATAAAAACAAAAAATATGATGAAAAACAAACAAATGCAAAAGCATTTAATGAAATATTAAGAATATATGAATATAATAATAACACTTTACCAAAAGAATTAAATAATGGCTGATGATTATAATTTTTTCACCACAATAGTTGCTGGTGAAAACCCTGAAGAATTAATGAAACCATATGATAAGAAAATTTCAGTAGAACCATACATATTATATAACTATAAAGATGCACATAAACTAAAAAAACTTTATATTGAATCTTGTAAGGCTGAGGTAATAGAATGTACAACACCACTTGAACAAGACGATATTAATGATGAAATAGATTATGTTACACAGTTAAATGACGAAGATTTCTTTGAGTATTTTACCGGTGAATATGAAAAAGATGATGAAGGAAATGCAATTTCAACTAAAAATAAAAAAGGCAAATGGACTTCCTATCAATTAGGTAAATTTTTCTCAGTACCTTTCATTACATTAGATGGAATAGAAACATTTCAGGAATATAAGAAAAACATTGATTGGTATCGTATTCATCTCCACGGTCAGGAAATTTATAAAAGAGCATGGGAAATGGTTATGGAAAACAGTGAACCAATAAATGATAATGAAAAGAATATCTATGAAAACATGAAAAATAGAACCGCTTATTTCCAAAAATTTAAAAATAAGGAAACATATGTGGTACATTCAACCGCTTTTTGGGGATATGCATTTTTAGATGATAATAAATGGGTAGATATGGATTCCGAACCTGATGAATTTTCTTGGGTATCAAACTTTTTTGAAAAATATATTGACCCACTTGATGAAAATACATTATTAACAATTTATGAGTGTAGGAAATAATAAAAAAGGTGAGTTATTAACTCACCTTTTTATTTAATGTTATTTTAAACTAAAAATTAAGACATATTACCAAATACTGCATTATCATCAAATCCGAGAGTAATTGTATTATTACTATCATTAGGAGTTATCTTAATTTCACGTTGTACACCAACTAATATTTGTTTAAGAGCATTATAAACAGCACTTTGGATATTACCTGAGATTCCATCAATTAATGCATCAACTTCTTCTTTAGTATAAACATCCTGTTTAAGTGGTGTATTAAGAAGCCTGTCATTTAAATCATTAAATGCAGCAGCGATAACTTTTTCATCAATTTCATAAGTCTCTTTGGTTAAGAAAATATCATGAGTTTGTGCTGAAGTATAATAAGGTGATAAATCAACTGTTTTGGCACTTAAAATTGCTATTTGCTCTTCAATGTTAGTGATATCTTCAACATTGTTCACAACAACACCACTCAAATGAACAAGTGCTTCTGAAGAACCAGCTTCTTCTGCTACCTCTTCTATTCTTTCATTAAGTTGATTTAATGCTGTTGAAACAACTCTTTCTTTATTTGAAATTTCAGATTTAGTATAATAGTTGTTTACAACTGCACCACTTAATTCTTGTAAATCATTTTGTACTGTTGTTATTTTTCCATTTAAATTATTAAGTGCAGCAGAAATAACCTTTTCATTTATTGCTGGCATAAACAACTCATCAGCCTCTTCTTTGGTATAATATAAATCACTATCAAATATATCACCAAGAGAAACATCAATGTCTTGTTTACCTGCATCAGTATTAAATACCAAGTGTAAAATACCATCACTAAAAGTGACACTACTAAGCATACCATCAACAATGAAATCAGAAGCATCAATGCTACCAACAACATTTCCTGTATTATCAGTGAAAACTATTTGAGGTGTTTCACCTGATGTTTCATAATTAACACCATTGAAATAGCCTGTTAAATCAACTGTCCTTCCACTTAATTCTTCAACTTTATTTTCCAAACTTTCAGTTTTTCCTGAGAGGATTGAAGTTTTTGTGTTTAAATCATTTAATGCAGCAGAAATAACTCTTTCTTTATTGTTTCTATCTTCGGTTTCAGCACTTAATGCTTCCCATAAAGCATCATCACCATTTTGACGGTCAATAATCTCTTGGGTTAATGCACTTTCAATTATTTGCGCTCTTTCTTTCATGGTATCAATAACATCACCAAGATTTTCTTCACCATGAACCATATCAGTGGTTTTATTGGAAACATAATATCTTACGTCACCATCAGCACCACCTTCAGGATGATAATATCTCATAAGATTATTGTTATCAGCCTCTGCTTGCGTACCAATAGGTGTATGTGTTAGAGGGTCACTGAATGTTGTGTTAATGATATTTCTAATTGAACCTGGTTGTAAATAAGTACCATCAAGTTGTGCAATCTTATCTTCAACTCTACCACTTAAAACAGATACACTTTCATTAGTGGCCAAACCACCTTGTCCAACTCTTGCATCAAAAACATTATTTTCAAGTGTAAGATATGTACCTGCGGTATAAACAGGAATTAAGTCACTTAACGGTATGATAATTGGCTCTTTACCTGAATCAGTATTGAAAATTAAAACAAGATTGTTATTTTCAAGATATGCTCTGTCAAGCATTCCATCCTTAACAAACTTATTAGCATTTACTTTACTAAGTTCAACGCCATCCTTGCCTTTAAGTACAATATATTCAACATCATCTTCTCTAACAATACCAACTGATAAATTGGTTTTTAAACCATTGGCATCCTGTGTTAAAACATTGTCAGCAGCACTGATTTTTAATGCGACTTTTGCAGTATCATCAGCAACAGTAACATCAATAGCATTTTCACCAACAACAATATTATCTTCTAATTCGTCTATTCTGTTGGATAATGCTGTATCAGCAGCCTGTCTTGCAGTCTCTTCATTTGCAATTTGTGATTCAAGATTAGCAACATCAGCAATATGCTCACTACTTAAATTAGTAATCATAGTGGAAAGTTCAGTTTCCCTGTTTTGAGCACGTTCTATTTCTGAATCAACTTTTGTGTTAATTTCATTTTCTTTTGCTGTTGCCCTACTAATTTCACTTTCAGTTGCAGCACTTAATTCACTAATCTTACTATCTAAATCAGAAGTACTGTTTTCAATTTCAGTTTCTAAATCAGTTTTAACTGTATCTATTTTGTTATTAAGTTCAGTTTCTTTTTCAGTTGCTCTTGTGGTTTCAGCATCTATTTTTGTATCAAGTCTACTGATTTCAGAAACCGTATTAGCACTTAATGATTCAGTACTTGCACTTAAACCATCAACCTTATCTTCAACAGTCTTTAATGCACTATCAAGTTTATGGTCAGCATCTGCTAATGAAGTTGCTTCATCAATATAATTGGTTGGATGGTCATGAACATAACTACCATCTTCAGCCAAACCTGCACCTGTTTGTGTTTTGTCAAGTTCAGACTGTAATTCATTTTCTTTAGTGGTTGCCCTTGTGGTTTCGGTTTCAACAGTAGTATCAATTGCGTTTTGTATACCACTTACTTTAAAACCATCAGCACCAACTGTTAAGAAAGTTTCAGATGTAGAGTCTACAACACCATGTACAACGCCACTTGCATCAGCAGTAACGCCACTTTGAAATTCAGCCTCAACTAAGAATTTTGAAACATCAACATAAACAACCTGCTCTTCTCCATTGGATAAAAGATAGGTAAATTTTAAAAATTGTCCTTTTCTACCTTGGTCATCAATATCAACAAGTTCAACTTTTTTTAAAGTTTGGTCTTTGTAAATATCTATTCTATCACCAAGTTGAACATCATTACTTGTAAGTAATTTATAAGCCTCCTTAACATTTTCAGGTAAGTTTTCAGAAACTTTTTCAATTCTAAGATTTTCCATATTTTTAAGAAAATCTGTCATTGAATGGTCATGGTGTATAAATTGTCCTTCGAAACCATCAGGTATTTTTACATTGTCTGTTGAAAAATTATCAAAATAAGCTATGTTATTTTCAACTCTTGCAACAATTCCTTTACCTGTTTCTCCTTCCCAATCAGTTTCACCGGTATTATTGATTTCTACACCCTTTACAACATTCTCATCAAGTTCAGCAATTGATTCTTGCATTTCAGTAATTGAACTTTCAATACTATCAATATTTTCATTAATAGTATCTATTGAATCAAGTGCATCTTGAATTTGTTCTTGCATTTCCTGAGTTAAACCTGATAAGACGGTAATATCTTCTTCAAGTTTTGCTGTGTCTATAATGTGATAAGGAACATCACCACCATCTTGTACACCAATAGCTAAAATTACCTGTTCTTTACCCTCTTCATCTTTATATTTTACAGCAATTGGTTCAGCAATTACTGAACCACCAAAAGCCTCAGCTAATTCAATGTTATCAACTGAATGGTTTTTATTTACAACATTTTCAATATATTGAACTGCAAGTTCTCTATTATCAAATGCATTTGTTTTATGTCTAAATTGTAATCTTGCCATATTATTATATCTATTTAAACTTTTATTCAGGTAATTCACCAAAATTAGCAATAAAATTGATGTCTATTTTTTCTTCATTCTTTTTAGTAAGCACTAATTTATCAACAGCATTTGACTCATCTGAAACAAATTCACCGCTTATAACTGTGTTACCATCAATTTCATTGATTTTATTTTCAAGTGCTTCTTCAGCAGCAGTTGCTCTATCTATCTCTTCAAATAAAGCATTTTCAATAGCATTTTCTCTTTCTGTTGCTCTATATTCTTCAGCATCAATATTATCCTGAAGTTCTTCGTCAGCAGCCATTCTATCAGCAGTTTCAGCACTTAATGCATTCCATAATTCTTCTTCCTCTTCCTTGGCTCTTTCTATTTCCTCATCAAGAGAATTTTGTAATATTGTATCACCACTGATTCTTGCTTCTTCTTCAGCATCAATTTTTCTTTGAAGGTCTTCATCAGCCTCTTCCCTTGCACCTGTTTCTGCACTCAAAGCATCCCATAATTCATTATCACCATCTTCACGGTCTTGAATTTCTTGGTTTAATTTTCCTTCAAGGTCATCAATTCTGTCGTTAATATCATCAAGTGCTTCTTGGAATTCTTCTTTTAATGCTTCGGCAGTATCTTTTAAAACTTGTGTTCCATCATCCTCAGTATAAACTCTCCATTCGTGATATCTATCATCAGTTGTACCTGAATTATTATCAAAATCAGCGATAACAACTGAATCACCAGGAACCATTTGTTTCTTAATCCATTCAGAACCGTCCCATTCATTGATGAAATAAACACCCTTAGTTGAAATAGCATCTTCAAGATTATTCCATTCATCAGATGTTACACCACCAACTTCACTAAATCCAATATTAATGGATGTCCATACCTGTGAGTAATTAGTATCTTCATTTGTAATAAGTACACAAGGTACTGTATGACCCATAATACTGTCATATTCTTTATATTCTAAATCATCATAAGTATAATCTCTAACAAGTCTTATTGAAAGTCTTGAACTTGGTTTTGAACTTTCTTGTAAAACCTTTCTTGAATCATAAGAGAATGTCCTTGTATAGAAATTTTTCTGTGTCTTTGTTTTTGCAACTGTTGCTGTTGGTGTATCAGTCCAAAATGAAGCAACCTCACCAATACCCTCAATATCAGAATCTTCTTCGTCAGTCAAAACACCTCTTGACCCCTCTCCATAACCTACAGGAACGACATGGAAACTTTGTGTACTGCTACCAACATCATCAGGTAAATTATCTTCACCTTGAACACTGTTACCATCTTCCATTTCGTCACTTTCAGCCCATGATGTAATAGATTTTGCTCTTGCACCTGCATCCTTACCTGTCCATAAATTAATATCATCAATATCATGACAATAAATACCTTCACATTCATCATCACAATAACCAGGACATTCAGCAGCAATTAATAAACCATCCCAATCTTCTTTGGTTGGTATTCTCCATGTTAAACCATGTGCTTCAAGCAAACATTTAAGTTTCTCAACTTCATCATAAGTATATAATCTACCAAATTTGTTAAATAATTCTTTGGTTACTATTCTTGTACCCTTTGCATATGTTCCCTCAGGTATCTTATTTTCAGAATCAGTTAAATCAAGAAAATAATCAGCAGGTGCATAAGTGCCTGTTCTTTCAACCTCAGATAATCTTAATGGATTGATAACTCTACCATCACCATTGATTGTTCCGTCAGTTGCAACTTTAACTGATTTACCAAGAATCTTCTTTATTGCTTTATCTAAATCTTTTTCTACAAGAAAACCATCCACGCTTTCTGTTGTTCCATCAGCAAAATTAACAGTTAACACACCATTTTCTTTATCATAATCAAGTGTGAAATTCTCTTTCTCAGGGATAACAGTTTTAAGTTGGTCACCATTAAGTCTGGTTAATATTAATTCTCTTGTATCATTATTAAAATTAACCTTCTTGATGTCCATTCCCCTTAAAAAGTAAAAGTTAGCATCTATTTCATTACTAAGAAGACTACAATTTTTTGTTCTGTCCCCTTGATAATTAGATATTAATTTAAAATATGTTACACCGTTAATTTCACAAAGAACACTGTTTTTGTTATTTTTTATTGCATTAGCCATATTCTATTATAATATAAGCACATTATTTTCTTATAAATAGTAGTTATTTTTAATAAATTAGAAAAAAAGACGATTTTTATATCTTAAAACAATAATTAAGAAAAACAATTTTTTGCCGTTGAAACAACTATTTATCATTAAAATAAATAAAATAACAATATAAAGGTATGAGATTAATACATCATTTTGATACAATAGAACAATATGAAGAAAATCGTACTATGGAATATACCGAACCTTGGTTAAGTCTTACTGAGGAAAATTGGGGTATACACTATAATATGGACGAAGAAGAGGCGGAAAGAAGGGAAGAAGAGAGAAAAGAAAGAATGAAAGAAGTTCCTTTAACTTTTGAAATTTTATCTGATGGTTATATTAGTTGGAAAAGTAATTATGCAAATGGAGCATCAATAAAAACTTTGGAATATAGTAAAAATGGTGGTGAATGGACAGAAATAACATCATCTGTTGATGGAACTAAAATAAATGTCAGTACTGGTGATAATATTAAATTTAAAGGTAATAACGCAGCAACGAGTAATGGTAGTATATATTACTATAGTAATTTTAGTGGTACATCTTGTCAGTTTGCTGTTAAAGGAAATATAATGTCATTACTTGATAGTACTAACTTTAGTGCCATGACAGCATTACAAAGTGCTTGTACTTTTTTTAACTTGTTTTATTGTTGTAGTGGACTAACTGATGCTGAGTATTTACTATTACCAGCAACTACATTAGCCGCTTCTGCTTATACAAATATGTTTGCATATTGTAGTAGTTTAACAACTGCACCGGAATTACCAGCAACTACATTAGCAAACCACTGTTATAATAATATGTTCTCAGGTTGCATCAGTTTAATTTCAGCACCTGAATTACCTGCAACTACATTAGTGACTCGTTGTTATTATCAAATGTTTTACAACTGTAGTAAATTAAATTATATTAAATGTTTAGCAACTGATATTTCGGCATCATATTCTACAAATTATTGGGTAGATGGTGTTGCATCTGCCGGTACATTTGTTATGGCGGATGGAACAAGTTGGACAAACGGTGTGTCCGGCATACCTACAGGGTGGATTAAAGAAAAAAATGGTATTATTTTATCTAATGGATTTGTTTATACAACAAATGTGTCAACAACAATTGATTTAACAATAACAAGTAGATTACCATGGCAAGCAACCTTTCCTTCATGGTTAGTTTTGTCGCAAGCAAGTGGAATGTCAGGTAGTATAACCATAAATATAAGTCAAGTATCTTTCGAAGATTTACGAAAAGGGGAGGTTGTTTTTACTGATAATGAAGGGCAAAGTACAACATTTTTTATTGAACAAACTAGTAACACAAATATAATACCATTTACATTAGAAATTCTGAGTGGTGGAAAAATATATTTAGTTGCAAGTAACACTGCAAGTACTCGTACACTACAATATAGTACTGATTTAGGAAATACATGGCAAAATATCACAACAAACACATCTGCAAATGCACCATATATTCAAGTAACCAATGGTAGTACAATACAATTCAAGGGTGATTCAACAACAGCAGATGGTAACAATGACTATAATAGTATTAGTGGTAATGTAACATTTAACGTATATGGTAATATTTTATCATTGGCAGATAGTAATAACTATTCAACACTTACAACTTTAAATGGTAAATTTTGTAATTTGTTCAGAGAATGTAAAGGAATAATCAATGCGAACAATTTAATTTTACCTGCCACAGCATTAACATATCAATGTTATTATGGAATGTTTTATAATTGTACAGGTTTAACCACAGGACCTTCTATTTTACCAGCAACTACATTAGCAACTGAGTGCTATGAATACATGTTCCAAGGATGCAAAAACTTAACAACAGGACCGTCAAGAATTGGTACAAGTGCAACTACTATGGTATATGGCAGTTGTGATGGTATGTTCGAAGGTTGTAAGTCATTAACAACCGCACCAGAATTACCGGCTACTACGTTAGGATATCATTGTTATTATGGAATGTTTAGTGGTTGTACAAATTTAACTCAAGCACCAGAACTACCTGCCACAGCGTTAACTGAAGGTTGTTATAGTTGGATGTTTCACAACTGTAACAGTTTAACCACAACGCCTGATTTACCTGCAACTAATCTATCAGGTGCACCTTATTGTTATCAAGGTATGTTCCAAGGTTGTACAAGTTTAACTCAAGCACCAGAACTACCTGCCACTACATTAGCAACAAGTTGTTATAATCGTATGTTTAGTGGTTGTACAAGTTTAACAACAGTACCTTCAAATATGTTACCTGCAACAACGTTAACAGAAAGTTGTTACAGTGGAATGCTTGCTAGTTGTATATTATTAACTCAAGCACCAGAATTACCGGCTACTACATTAGCAACAAGTTGTTATAATGGTATGTTTTATGGTTGTAAAAGTTTAACTACAGCGCCTGTTTTATCAGCAATTACATTAGCACCTTGGTGTTGTGCTTTAATGTTTTGCAATTGTACAAGTTTAACTACTATACCATCTAATATGTTATCGGCTACTGCTTTGAGCCAAAGTTGTTATCAAAGTATGTTTAGAGGTTGTACAAGTTTAACAACAGTACCTTCAAATATGTTACCTGCAACAACATTAGTACAATCAGGATACTGTGGTATGTTTCAAGGCTGTACAAATTTAGTTCAAACGCCTGAATTACCTGCAACAACATTAGGAGACAGTTGTTATGCCTATATGTTTTGGGGTTGTACAAGTTTAACCACAGTACCATCTGATATGCTACCTGCTACTACATTAGCAACAGCATGCTATTATGAAATGTTTAAAGGTTGTACTTCATTAACTGGCGTTTCTTCTAACTTTTTACCTGCAACAACAATGTTATCTTCAGGATATACTGAAATGTTTAGTGGTTGCACTTCATTAACAACTGCACCTGAGTTACCAGCAACTAATTTATCTCCTTGGTGTTATTATGGTATGTTTGGTAGTTGCACTTCATTAACAACTGCACCTGAGTTACCAGCCACAAAATTAAGTCAAGGTTGTTATTATCGAATGTTTCAAAATTGTACAAGTTTAACACAATTACCAGTATTATCTTCGTCAGGAACAGCATTATATTGTTATGAATATATGTTTGAAAATTGTTTCAACATAACAACAATACCAAATAATTATGTAGGAACATCTGCATCAGCTGCTTCTGGTTGTTATAAATCTATGTTTGCTAACTGTACAGGAATTACATCAATACCATCAGGTTTATTACCGGCAACATGGATTGGAAACGATTGTTACAATAATATGTTTGCAGGTTGTACATCATTAGTTACAGTGCCATCAAATTTATTACCTGCAACAACATATATCCCTTATAATTGTTATTATGGAATGTTTAGTGGTTGTACATCGTTAACTACAGCACCTGAATTACCAGGCACAAAAACAGCAGATAGTTGCTATTATGGTATGTTCTATGGTTGTACATCATTAACTACAGCACCATCAGTACTACCTGCTTCTGCTATGTCTCAAAATTGTTATAGTTATATGTTCATGGGTTGTACAAATTTAACAACAATACCATCGTTTTCTGCTGTCACATTAGCAAGTAAGTGTTTTTATGCAATGTTTAGTGGTTGCGAAAAAATAACTCAAGCACCAGAATTACCGGCTACAACATTAACAGAAAAATGTTATGCTTTTATGTTTCACAATTGTACTTCGTTGACTACAGCACCTGATTTACCAGCCACAACATTAGCAAACGAATGCTATAACAGTATGTTCTCAGATTGCATCAGTTTAACCACAGCACCATCAATATTGCCTGCTACAACATTAGCAGCTCGTTGTTATTGGTATATGTTTAATGGTTGTACAAGTTTAACCCAAGCACCTGAATTACCGGCTACTACATTAACAAATAATTGTTATCAATATATGTTCAGAGGATGTACGAGTTTAAATTATATTAAATGTCTTGCAACAGGCGTTAATAATAATACTGCATATACACTCTATTGGGTATCTAATGTTGCATCAACAGGTACATTTGTTAAAAATCCTAACATGACAACATGGCCAAGAGGTGTTAATGGTATTCCAACAGGTTGGACAGTACAAGATGCAAGTTAACAATATTAACTAATATATTAAATTTAAAAAGAGAGGCAAATATTTACCTCTCTTTTTTTTTTAACACATAAAGTCATTATTTATAATTGTGAAATTTACAAAACCGTCATATATTCTAAAGTCTTTTATGTCACCAAGGAATGTTCCACAATAAGATTTTTCAATTGGAAATATATAGTCAGACAATTTATAATAGTCAGGTAATATTGTTTCAAGCAAGCCTTGTGTTCCACCGCCTAATGATATGCTATATGGTACGGCTTCTTGTTTTTGATATACATCATCCAATTCTCTAAAATTAAACATTGGTAATTCTTTACTAATAAAAACAAGAAAACCATTAACATAGAAATATAATTTTATTTTTCTTTTACTTCTGTTTCTATCACATTTATTTGTTGACGGATTTAAGACTACTATTCTTACATAAACAGTTGACCATTCATCAGGTTTAATCAGTCCATCTTTAGAATATTGTTCTTTTACTGTATAGTGTTGGTCATTTTCAGATTCACAATCCAAAATTGAATATTTATAGCCAATTGCACCATTTTCGGTAATTCTTAATGCGAATGCATTGTTTTTAATATCCTTATAAATGTTATATGGTATACTATTTTCTTCCTGATATTTATATATATCTTTAACAGTATATCCTGTTGCTGTTCTATTCATAATTGGGAAATAATTGATATTACTCCAATCTTGTCTACCTGTTAAAGTAACCTTAGTTCCTTCAATCCAATCTTTAACAGTAAAACCGTCAGGTGTTCTATCAAACATAAGGAACTTATTATCGGATTCAATTTCATAATATCCTTTTTTTGTTATTAATCTTCCAAAAGAATCTGTCAATTGTTTTTCATCAATATCCACATCAGTCCCAAAATATTCTTCGGCAATTGATTTTTTTGAATCAGCACATATTGTTTCGTATGCATATTCATCACCAAAATAATCAGCACAATCAGGTTTTGGCGGTTTTGGTGTTGGTTTGCATTTGTTGGAATCACAACAATGTGAGTCCTCATCATACTTATAATCATATATTTCAGAAACATGCCAATTATAGTCAGGTATTGAACTTATCTGACATTCACAATCATAATGTGGTGTATATTTCTTTTTTGGTTTCGGTTTAGGTGTAGGTTGTGGTTTTTCTTTTTCCTCCCAACAGAAATCCATTGATTTTTCATCAATATAGTTATCATCAAAATATGATATGGGGTTTTTATGGTGACAAACTTTACAATCATCATTATAATAATCCATTTTACACCTGTTCGGTTTTTCTACCTCTTCCAAATCAGCAAGATAATCTTTAATATGAATTACTTTATTTTGTAAATCAACTGTATCACCTGATTCATCACATGTGTTTGGTGCAAAATAGCCATCAGTCATTACACTTTCTCTTTTAAGTGTTTCTGTAACGGCAGAATCCATTTTATATAATTCACAAAATTTGTTTTCTGCTCTTGTACCCATATAAAAGAAAATACCATTATTTTCAGGGTGAATATGATTTAATGTACGAATACCGACTTCATAATCAGTTCTTGGTCTTAATTTGAAATATAAGCCCCATTCAGTTGTTGGTCCGTTAGGTAATGTTTGATAATCAAAACCATGTAATTTATAAAATCCCTGATAGAAACCACCTTTAAACTCAATACAGTGTTCTTCATCATTTAAATACATTGGGTAATCAAAATCCAAAGTATTACCGGTTACAGGTGTAAGAAACAAACGTAAATCGCCTTCATTAATTTCGTATGTACTACCTGTTAAAATATCTAAAAACTGTTGGTTTGTTATCCTATCTTTTCTAAACTGTATTAGACCATTATCAATACCTGTAAATCCAATATCTTCCATTAAAACACCGTCATTAACTGCATCCTTCCATGTTACTGTTGAATAAAGAATACCATCTTCAATATGTAATGAAGAAAAATCAGCCAACAATTGGTCATCAACATTATAGCAGCCATATGCTTCTCCACGATAGAGCATGAAATCCCAATACTCATCACGGTATATTTTACAATCAAGACTTCTTGTACTATTATTTTTTATATTTTGATATGTTAACATTACAATATAGTTTATCACATATAAATAGTTTAATTTAGATGTTTATTTTGTTTTATTTTTTGTTTTTTGTATATTTGTGAAAAATAAATGTTTATGGAAAAAATGTTTATTAAAATGATGGAAGATGCCCACGAACAATTTAATAATGTTGATGGAAAAAAAAGATTATTTGAATATAGAGAAGAAATCTGTCAAAAATTGTTGGATGAGGCTTATGGTTCATTTAAAGGCCAATATCAATCAGTTAAAAACATAGCTAACGAAATATTAAGGAAATATAATAATAACGAATATATTGATGATGGGAAAAAAATTATAATAAAAACAAATGGTGATGTTGTTGGTATTGGGAATATAAATTTAATTGTATATTGGTGTTTATTTGACGGAGATAGTGATGTTGTTAGTGGAAAAAGTACGATTGATGAAAATAATGTTTTAACTATAATATTGAATGTTAAGAGAGGGAAAACGCCATACTATAATATAGTTTCAACAATGGCGCATGAAATCATGCATTGTTTTCAAGTAAAATTACCAAACGTTAAAGATGTCAATCTTAATTCAATGATTTTATACAATTATTTGCCAACATTTTTTAGTACAGCACCTTTGTTTAGTTATTACTTTTTCTATGGTATGTACATAACATTTTTCATAGAAAGAACTGCTAATATTTCATCAGTATCAAATTTTATGGAAGAATATTTTAAAGATAAAGATAAGAACAAAATTTCAACATTGGAATATCAAAATGCCATTAAAAAATGTGATAAATACCAAATATATGAAGAAGTATTAAGGAACTTAAAAAACGTACCAATTGAAGCAAAAGATTTAGAATATATAAAGAACTGTTTGACTTCTCCGTTTAAAAATATGTACAGTAATAACGAAGAAACTTATTTGTATGATAAAAAAACATTTAATGTTCAGACATATATTTTAAAAAAGAAAGAAGAAATTATAAAAATATGTCAAGAAACAATTGAAAAAATGCATAAAAACATAATAAATTTTATTGAAAATGAATAATAATTTAACGATTAAAGAATTATTTAAGGAAAGTAATTGTATTAATGACGTTAAAATAAGAAAGATTTTACATGAACAATATGAATTAATAACCGAAAATTTAATTGATGAATCTTACGGTTCATTTAAAGGCCAATATCAATCAGTTAAAAATTTGGTTAGACAAGTATTTGATAAAATTGAAAAGAATGAAGTAATTGATAATGGTTTCAAATCAATAATAAGAGTGAATGGTGTTGTTGAGGGTATTGGAAATGTGGAACTTATTGTACATTGGTCATTAAGTAATAATACAGTTGAATTACCTGTCAGTGGAAAAAGTTTTTTTGAAAACAATGAACACAAAATTGTTTTAGATGTAAAATATGGTAATACGCCTAAATATGATATTTCAACCACAATGGCACATGAAATCATGCATTGTTTTCAAAGAGAACTACCAAATGTTAAAGACATTAATCTTAATTCAATGATTTTATATAACTACTTACTATATTTTCAAAGTCAAGCACCTGAAGAATTCAGCCATTACTTTTTCTATGGTATGTACATAACATTTTTTATTGAAAGAACTGCTAATATTTCATCAGTATCAAATTTTATGGAAGAGTATTTTAAAAATAGAGATAAAAATAAAATTTCTACATTGGAATATCAAAATGCTCTTAAAAAATGTGATAAGTATCAAATGTACGAAGAAGTGTTAAAAAATATGTTACATAGAGAAATCAAAAATGATGATATTAAATATATAAACAAATGTTTAACTGGCAAATTTAAGAATATATACAATCATAATGAAGACGTTCTTTTATTTGACCCACAAACATTTAATGTTCAGACATATATTTTTAAAAAGAAAGAAGAAATTATAAAAATATGTCAAGAAACAATTGAAAAAATGCATAAAAACATAATAAACTTTATTGAAAATTAATTTTAATTATGGAACAGATACAAAATTTTAACAATGACACTGTAATTAGGAACATTTCATTTGACCAAAGTGAAATACTTCATAATATCATGAATTTGTATAATGATGGTAAACCATTTGAATGTGATATTACTGCAAGTGAACTGAAGTTTTATCAGAAAAGCAAACAGAATAAATATGATATCCCAATACCAAAAATATTGATGGATGTTTACCCACAAAGAGAGGATATTATTAAAATTACACCCTTTCATAAATTACCATTAGAAGATAATAGTATATCTTCAATTGTGGTTGATTTACCTTTTGTTATTTCACCAAAAACAAGTAAATCAAAGAGAGAGGGAAAAAAAGACACTAATTTAATTGCTAATAGATTTTCTTCTTTTTACCCTGCTGATGAAATGTTTGAGAACATATATTGGTGGATAAAAGAATGTTATAGAGTTGTTAAAGAGGACGGAATTGTGGTTTGGAAATTTCAATCAACAATATCCGGAGGCCGCCAGTGTTGGTCCGTACCATTTTCTTTTATGGTTGCTGATAGAATTGGATTTTATATTGAAGATGAGTTTATACTTGAAGCCAAAGCAAGAATAGTTGCAAATTCACATTTTAAAAATGGACAGAAACATGCAAGAAAATATACATCTACATTTTGGGTATTTAAAAAAGATGAAAGATTAGCAAAAAACAATAGTTTATTTAAATGGTTGAAACAATGTGAAGAACAAGATTTGGAAGGAAAAATATGGATAGAACCAAAAGAAGCAAAAAGACTTGAAAGAGAAGAAGAAATTAAACATCAAAGAGGTAGAAAATCATATAGACTTGAACAATTTAGTAAAACCGGTGAGTTTATTAAAGAATGGAATTCTCCTGATGATGTTGTCAATAAATTGGGAATTTCCAAAGCATCTTTATCACAATGTGTTAATGGAAAAATCAAAACAAGTGGTGGTTTTATATGGAAGAAAGCAATAAGATAGATAATAGTATTGAACTTAAATCTCTTGAACATTATAAATTTATTGCAAATAAATATAAAGAGCAAACAAAAGAGATTTATGATAAACATTTTCGTTTTAGTGATGTTATTGGAAAATGTATTGGTTCTTATAAGGAATGGGTTGCAACAACAAAAGATGATTCCTTAGAAAGTTTTTTTAATTATTACATATCTAATGTTAAATCAGTAGATGCTTTTAAAACAGCATCTGCTATTCTTCATTATTTTACTAATCTACCAAAAGAAGATATGCTTGATTTATTAATTTGTCATGCAATTATTGAAACATATTTTGGAGGACAAATTGAAAATTTTGTTACTGATTTTTTAAAGAGACAGGATGGTGTTAAGATAATAAATCTTGATAAAAACATTAAAGAAAAATTTGATAGAACATATGGTATTGATATAATATTTAAGTTTGAAGAAAAAATATACCTTGTTCAAGTCAAACCAATTTCCTTTTTTTTGGGTAAAGGTAAAACAATAGTTTTTGATAGAAAAGATGCCTTTAATAGAATAAAAAAGTTTAAAGAAATATATACGGAATATAAAGATGCTGTATTAAAGTTTTGTGTATACGATGGTGATTTTCTAATTAGTAAGGATACCAAAAGTTTTCTGACTGTCAAAAATAGTATTTTTCTTGATTTAGATGAAAAGTATTTTTCTGAAAGCACAGGAGCATTTTGGCATGATTTTTGTAGAAACAAAGAAGAAAATTTTAAACAAATAAAAAATGGCTGAGAAAGATTATTATCAGATATTAGGTGTTGATAGGAATGCCACAAAAGACGAGATTAACCATGCATTCAAAAAATTGGCCCTACAATTTCATCCTGACCGTTGGGTAGGAAAGTCTGAGAAGGAACAAAAAGAGGCTGAGGAAAAGTTTAAGGATATTAATGAGGCTTATCAAACATTATCAGACCCTGATAAAAGAGCAAAATATGATAATCCGGTAAATGATGATTTTGGTGCTTGGGACGATTTTGGTGGTTTTAACCCATTTAATGGCAGTTTTGACCCATTTAAAATGTTTAGAAACAGACAACAGCAAAGAGTTATTATTGGTGATGATATTAATATCACAATTGATGTAACTATATATGAAGCCTACAATGGTGCTAAAAAAAATATAACATATATCAAAAAAGTACATTGTCCTGACTGTAATGGAACAGGTTCTGCTGATGGTAAAGAAAAAACATGCCCTCATTGTAATGGAACAGGTACAATATCTGAAAAGAAGCAAAATGGGTATATGATAAGTATTATAACTAAACCATGTCCTCATTGTAACGGAACAGGAAAAATAATAGAAAACCCTTGTAAGACTTGTAATGGTAGTGGTTTAAAAACAGTCACCGTCACTGAACAAATAGAAGTGCCTAAAGGTATATTTAACGGAGCACAAATTGATTTTCCCAACTTAGGTAGTGAGCCAAAAGGTGAAGGAAGAAATGGTCATCTGATTGTCACTTATAGAATAAAAGAGGATGATTATTTTAAGATTGATGGTTTTTGTAATGTTTATCATATTGAAAATGTAAAATTCAATGAAGCACTACTTGGCTGTGAAAGAGAAATAAAATTCCTTGATGGTACAACTAAAAAAATAAAGATTCCTGAGGGAACAAAAGATAATACTAACTTTACTTATAACAAAAAGGGTATGTTTAATATACAAAATGGTAATACAGAAGATTATAATGTTATTATTAAGTATGTTTATCCTGAAAAACTTACAAAAGAGCAAAAAAAGATGTTGGAGGAATTCAAATGGTAAAGAATGTTTTTATTGAAGAAAATCTTATAAATTATGTAAAGGATTATGATGTTATACTAATTGGCACATCTATCAAAAATTGTTTTGGCAATGGTTTTCAATATGATATCGGTCTAAATTTTCCTGATGTATTGAAAATTAATAAGAGGACAAAATATGATGATGTTAATAAATTGGGTACTTGTGAGGTTGTCACATCATATCAAAAAAAAGGTTTTCCCATTTTTGTAATTTGCTATATAACAAAAGGTAGATATCGTCCTGACATTAAACCTGATGCTGTTGATTATGATGCATTGAAAACTTGTTTGGAACTTGTCAATAATAACTTTAAAAACAAAAAGATTGCATCAACATTAATTGGTAATTCAGAATATGAAGGTGGAGGCGATTCGATGAAGATTTATCATATAATAAATGAAACCTGTAATGATATTGACCTTGATATTTATGATTTTAAACAGGAAGATTATAAAACAAAAATAAAAGAAAAATTTAATCATATTGTTAATGAATATAAATCAGGAAAAACAACATTAGAAGAATATCAAAATAATATGAAACGGTTTTGCTGGGAAAAAACATTTGGTATCTATACACCAATGCCTGATGATAAATCATTATCGGAAATTCGTAATGAAATAAAAAATTTTAAAGAAAAATGATTGGAACATTTACATTTAAAAAATTTAATAACCAAAAAATAGAAAGCGTTGAGGAATATGTTAAAAATTACTGCACAACGCATAAAAACATTGAAATAATGGTTGGAACTGATTCACAAAATAAAGGTCAGAAAACACATTACTCTACCGTTATTGCGATGTATGAACCAGGTCATGGAGCACATTGTATATTTAAAAGATGGAATACACCAAGAGAAAGAGTTAGAAATACAAGACTAATGAACGAAGTTGCAGCATCCATTGAAACCGCAGAAAGTATAAAAGAAAATAGTGGCATTAAACCAAAATATATTGATATAGATATTAATCCTAATCCTAAGTTTAAATCAAATGAAGTGTATGCTGCTGCTAAAGGTTGGATAGAAGGTCTTGGCTACGAAGTTAGATTCAAAACATTTGGACCTCTCGTCACAACAATGGCAGATTGGATTGTTAAAGGAAATTAAAAAAAAATATCTAAGTTTTGTACTTTTGGCACGATTATTGTAAGTAATAAAGAAATCAATATATATTTTTGTTTTTTTAAAAAATTGTT
>Ga0256405_10000828_pt1 | contig 94510 bp, 79 predicted proteins | sample RumenRJG_02DNA_FD_189096 | JGI IMG/M metagenome (GOLD analysis project Ga0256405, IMG submission 189096) | Bovine rumen microbial communities from Lethbridge, Alberta, Canada - RJG_02 | ecosystem: Host-associated > Mammals > Digestive system > Stomach > Rumen | place: Canada: Alberta...
GAGCGGTCAAAGGTTACCGTTGCGATATCGGACGGATAGTTGGGTATGAAAAAGTATCCGTAGACCGATGGCAACACGCCCAGAAGCACTGGGCCGGGAATGCCCAGGGAGTAGGCCAGAGGCAGCATGGCAACCACAACGGCACCCTGACTGTTGACCAATACGGATACCGCAAAGAATACCAGTGATATGGCCCATGGATATTTGCTTACCAGACCTTCCAGGCTGGACTGCATCTGGGGCAGATAGTTGCCGAAATATGTATCGGCCAGCCATGCAATTCCGTAAATGGCTATTACGGCAACCATGCCAGACTGCCATACGTTGCCTATTACTGCCTGGCGCGGATTGGCCTTGGCAAATATGATCATGAATGCTGCGGCCGATATCATCACAATCTGGATGATGATGTTCATGCCTATGGGCTTACCGTTTACCGTGGGACGGATATCGTGGCCTATTATCTGGAAGAATGAGTAAAGCGTGATGACCAGAAGTGCGCCCAGGAATAGGTAAACTGAAATCTTGGCGCTCTTGGTGACCTCCTTGTCAAGCACGGATGCGGTCTCGCCGTACATGTACTTGTACATTTTGGGGTTGGCCTTGCGCTCCTGGAATACGGGATCCTTGTCCAGGTCCTTGCCGCGTTTGTAAGAGCAGAGTGCGGCAGCCATCAGTCCGCACAAGCATGCCGGGATGGTAACTGCAATTACCTGTAAGTTATTAATATCAAACCCGTTACTGTTGCTTATTATTACGAACGATGCCACCGCGGCGGCTATCGGCGAGCAGGTTATACCCACCTGTGATGCGACCGATGCAACACCGCAGGGACGCTCCGGACGAATGCCTTTTTTCAAGGAAATATCGCAGATGATAGGCATCAGGGTATAGACCACATGGCCCGTTCCAACCAGAACCGTGAGGAAGAATGTGCACAGCGGGGCCAGGAAGGTGATGTGCTCGGGATGCTTTCTCAACAGTTTCTCGGCAATCTGTATGAGCCAGTCCATACCGCCTGCGGCCTGCATGATTCCGGCGCAGGTGACGGCTGCGATAATTATGTAAATGACATCGGTAGGCGGATTGCCCGGTTTCATGCCGAAACCCAACACCAGAATGGCCAGACCTATTCCCGATATGGCACCCAGTGCAAGACTGCCGTAGCGTGAACCTACATAAAGCGCTGCCAGGACTATGAGCAGCTGCAAGATCATAATAAAAGTCATAAGCAGTTCTATTTTTCTTTATTTTATACCTAATAATTTATGGACGGCGGGACGGATTGGGGGGACGGGATAACCCATCATCTTCTCTACGCAGAGTATGCGCAGCAGGGCGTAGGGGAGAATCTGCTTGTTGAATTCGTCAACATTTACATCGGGTCCTATGTAGTTTTTTATGAAGAGGTTCCAGAACGGGACCGATACATCCTTTGTGATATGGTAAAGCTCCATCTCAACTTCATTGGGGATGAAACAGCTTTGCAGATAGATTATACCCAGGTCAAACATGGGGCTTCCGGTGCTGAATTCACTCAGGTCAATAAGGTACTTTCGGCCTTGCTCATCAAAAATCACGTTGCCTATGTGCAGGTCGCCGTGCAGGGCGGTGTCGGCATCGGGCCGGGTGTCGATGAAACGTATCATACCATCTCTCTCCTCATCGGTCAGGAACGGATTCTCCATGATGTATTGCCTGCTCTGGTCCTTGAATGTGGGGAAGAGTCCGGGCGGGGGTGTGGTGGAGTGGAGTTTCTTGCAGATGGCGGCAAATTCGGCGGCGTACTGCTCAATTTTTTCGGGGTGGATGCTCAGCGCGCGTGCGTAAGAGAGTTTGCCGTGAATGCGTTTGAACTGGATGGCTACGCGGTTATCGGCCGTGCGTACCAACTGGCCGGGTTCGGGGCAGGGCAGTCCCAGATTGTACACTTTACAGGCCTTTTCATACTCATCTAGCCCCATCTTCTCCAAATCGGTGGAGTAGAGTTTGAGCAGGATATCTGGGTCATCCTTCTTGATATAACTCTCACCGAGCTTTCCGCCTCCGGAGAGCTCATAGTCCTTAAGGTCAATAATTATAGGTTTCATAACGCAAACTTAAATAAAAATGCTGATTTTGACGCGTTCTTAAACTACCCCTTTGCGTCAAATCAGGATCTTGATGCGGAAGCCGCGGGTGGTGGGCTCCTGGATTATATCCTTTGCCTTGGAGCGAATGTCTTCCGGGAACTTGCCGGGGGCAAAGGGTGATTCAGTCAGACCTTCCACCATGAAATCAAGGGCGGTCTCACCGGTCAGTTCGGTGTATGTGAGCCTGAAGGTGAGCGGACGGACGGATGCTATGTGATTCTGTATCATTTCTTCGGCTATGGATATGGCCAGGGAGGCTTTGTCGGCTATGTTATACTTGATGCAGAAAGCATTGATGCCGGAATGCATGTCAAGCTGGTCAAATTCATCATTGCCTATCTCATAAACCAGTTTCTGGATACGGTTTACAAAGGCTTTGGTCACACTGTGCACGGGATGTTCAAATATCTGTTCGGGGCTGCCGTCCTCATAGATAATGCCGTCGTACATAAATAATATGCGAGTGCTCACGTCACGGGCAAAACGCATCTCATGAGTCACTATGAGCATGGTCATGCCATCGGATGCCAGCTGGCGGATTACGCTCAGAACCTCACCCACCATGGTGGGATCAAGGGCCGATGTGGGCTCGTCAAAAAGAATAACCTCGGGGTGCATGGCAAGCGATCGGGCAATGGCCACACGCTGCTTCTGTCCGCCGGAGAGTGATGATGGATAGACATCGGCCTTTTGTGACATTTCCACTTTCTTGAGCAGGGTCATGGCCTCGGCGCGGGCATCGGCCTCACTGATCCCGAGCAGACGGATGGGGGCATAGATTATGTTCTCAATGACCGTCATGTGATCAAACAGGTTGAAACTCTGGAATACCATACCCATACGGCGGCGCAGGGCATCCAGACGGTATCCCTTGGCAGTTATATCCTGCCCGTCAAAGAGAATCTGTCCGCTGGTGGGCGGCTCCAGCATGTTGAGCGCTCTGAGCAGGGTACTCTTACCGGTTCCCGAGGGGCCGATAATGCTTATTACCTCGCCCTTGTCAATATCGCAGTTAACATCCTTGAGAACGTTTACAACGCTGCCGTCAGGATTATGGAAAGTCTTGCTTAAGTGTCTGATGCTTATCATGTTACTTTCTGATTAAGAGGAGGTTCAACAATTTGCGTATCAACCAAGCCAGGACAAAATAGATTATGGTGATGATGAGCAGAGGAATGAGTGCATCAAACGTGCGGCTACGGATAAGGTCGCTGGCACGGGTCAGGTCCTGGATAGCTATGTATCCCACTATTGATGTACTCTGCAACAGTTTGACGCAATCGCCGGCATACAGCGGAAGACCATGGCGGAGCGCCTGCGGCAGTACTATACCGGTAAAGGTCTTGAAAGGTGTGAAACCCAGACTCAATCCGGCCTCGGTTTGTCCTACAGGTACAGTGGATATGGATGAGTTAAAGATATTTCCGGCCGATGAGGCAAAGCTGAATGCAAATGTGATGATTGCCACAGACGACGCGCTCAAACCGGAACTTGCAAATACCACGTAGAACATGATGAGCAGCAGCACCAGAGTAGGGGTTCCCTGTATGAATGAGCCGTAAAGACCGGCTGCCGACCTTACCCAACGTCGGCGGCTGCGCAATGCGGCACACACACCCATTCCCAGAATGGTTCCAATCAGGATTGCAAGCACGGTTATCTTTATGGTCTCCACGAAACCGTCTGTTATCAGTTTCCAGCGATTCTCCCTGATAAGGTTCATCCTGAACCGTTCTCCTATTCCGATATGTGCACGCTTGCCATGATCCACTACTACATATACCGGATGGCACAAGTAATAAGAATCAGTGAAATCCATGAAAGTCTTTCTCTCCTCGGTTATAAAGATGTTGCCGCCTACCATATCTACTTGTCCGGCCTGTACGGCTGTAATGGCACCGCCAAGATCCTGTAACATTATCTCTATGGGACGCCCTAAATAATTGGCAAAACGGGTCAGCAGATCAGGGGTAAGCCCCATCCATTCACCACCTTCACCAACATAACATACGGGATCCAGATTTGCGCATACCGCACAGCGCAAGGGCTGGGTATTCTTTATTTGTCCGGCATTGGGATCGGGTACCTGGGGGCCATCCTTTGTCCAGTGTTCTATGATATCCTGTACTGGGATTGAGGCAAGGAACGTATTGAACTGCCCGGCTAGCTCTGTGTTTCCTTTTTTTACACAGTACGCAACCTCAAACAAGTCTTCTCCGTAAAAAGCCACTTTCAATCCCAAATCTTTCAGTGTACGCTCCGGAACCTCAATGTCATCGGCCACAAATACATCTGCCAGGCCCTGACGTATGGCCTGTAGGGCATCGGCTTGGGTGGCGGCAGCAAACACTTTGACATCTGAGCGTTTAGAGAACTTGTGCTCGTAGTAATTGCCTACTGCAGTACTAAGTGTCAGACCGGAAAGGTCGGCCTCAGAGTTCAATACCAGATCCTTGTTCCTGCGATGCGAACATGATGCGCAGACAGCAAGTAACGATATGCAGGCAATCAGTTGAATAGTAGTGTTCTTTACCTTCATTTAATTCTATTCTGTTAATCCTTATTGCAAACTTATACAAAATCGGCAGATTTTATATAAGTTTGCTGATATTTACAACCAAATATGAAGAATTATTCCATCCTAATTACCGCCACTTTGATGCTGGCCGGTTGCACAGGCAAGGTCAAGGGACCCTGCGATATCTATGAGAATTTTGGAACCGAGTGCGTGGCCGCTCACAGCACCACCCGCAAGCTCTACTCTAAGTATGACGGACCGCTCTATCAGGTGGTGCGTGAGTCTGACGGCAAGACGCTTGACATAGGAACCATAGACGGAGGTTATGCCGATGCTGCCGCACAGGATGCCTTCCTGGAAGGGACAATCGGATACATAAGCATAATCTATGACCAGACCGGCCACGGGAATGACCTGATGCAGGCGGCTCCCGGCACGTTCAACGGTCCGGCCAAGGGTGAGTTCAATACCCTGCCCATAGCCGATATGGCTCCTGCCGTGCTGAACGGCCACAAGGTTTACGGCGCATACTTTATGCCCGGCATGGGACTGAGAAACAACAACGCTTCATATCTGGCCATAAACGATGAGCCCGAGGGAATCTACTACGTTGTGGATGGCAACCATTTTGACAGCGGCTGCTGCTTTGACTACGGCAATTCATCAACCAACGGACGTGCTGTGGGACGTGGCACTATGGAGACCACATACTTTGGCACATCCACCAACTGGGGCAGCGGCAACGGCGACGGTCCCTGGATCATGGCCGATATGGAGGCCGGACTATTCTCCGGTTTCAACGCCAAGAAGAACGATGTGCCTTCAATTACTGACTGGAGGTTTGTATCGGCCTACGTAAACGGCGGAGGCGGCAACCGTTGGGACTTGCGCGGCGGTGACGCCACCAAACCCGATGTGGTGACATTCTATGAGGGCGAGCGTCCAGTATCGCCCGATCCCAACGAGGGCTACTTTCCCATGAGCAAGAAAGGCGGACTGTTGCTGGCCAATGGCGGCGACAACGGCAACGGATCGGCCGGAACGTTCTACGAGGGTGCAATGACCGTGGGTTATCCTTCACTTGAGGCAGTCCAGGCTGTTCAGGCAAACATCGCCGCAGCTAAGTATTCGGAGCCTACGCTCCAGGCTACACGCCTGCTGACATTCCGCAAGGGTGAGCCGCAGAGCCTGGTGGTTACATTCCGCAACACAACTGATGCCCCCATCCGGAATCTTGGCATCGGAATAGATATGGATGGTAGCTGGAAAACAGAGGTGGAGTATGTCGATGCCAATGAGCAGATTATGCCTGGTGCTACCGCCAGCACCAAGTTCAGGATAACAGGTCCCGATAAAGACTATTGCGGTTTTGCCCGTATCACAGCCGATTGGAATGACGGCGGGCATGAATCGGCACAGATCTGTATCCGCAGTGCTGCGGCTGTGTGCATCAATGAGATAAGCCTGGGCGGTGAGCAGTTTGTTGAGCTGTACAACTCACAGGATGAGCCTGTTGACCTGTCCGGTTGGGAGCTTGAGATTACCCGCAGCGGATGGGCTCCGGTACGTGCGGCCAGACTGCCAGCCGGAACTGTAATCAAGCCCAAGGATTATCTGGTGTTGCGTCCCAATGCCGATGCGCTCAAGTTTGACGCCGCACCGCTGACCAAGATATTCATCCCGGTACCGACCGATGCCAAGCGCGTGTTCAAGGCTGGAAGCACCAACCTGCCTGTAGCATCGGTAGCCGGACTTGAGGTAGGGCAGAAGATAGGCATTGACCTGGGCGGCAGATATGAGGAGGTGACCCTGACCAAGGTGGGCACTCCCGGAACACTGACCACGCTTGCTGGTCCCGCCAAGGCCGGCGACAAGACCCTGAACCTGGAGGTTACTGCCAATCTCAGTGAGGGCATGGAGATTACCATAAGCACCGGTCAGCGCAAGGAGGTGCGTAAGATTACCAAGGTCGTTAAGGTATCTCAGGCTCCGCAGCCCAGACGTTTCGGCCAGCAGGGTCAGCCTCACGAGCCCGGTGTTGTTGAGATAGACCGTCCGCTCACCATGGACCAGATAGCAAGTGTTGATGTCTGGGCATTCGGCACTGGAATTGAATTTACCCCCGCACTCAGATATGACCACATGAGCGGTGATGCAATATCGGCCCCGTTTGTAAAACCAGCTAATGACGGCAGTTACAGCTACACATATTCTACAAGGGCAGGGGCTATTGCATTGTATCACGGCGATGTTCCGGTGGATGCCGTTATCTACGGCTCCAAGCAGAGTAACTCAAGCGCCAACGGTACAATATGCCGGCCTGATCTGGCAGTCCTGGAGGGAGAGCAGACCCAGGGCGGCTGCCTGGCCGAGGTCCCGCAGATACGTATGCCGCGCGGCATGAATCAGGGTCAGGCATCGGCCCCCACATACTCGCTGGTTAGAATGCCCGACGGCAATGACCGTGATGCCCTGTGTGAGATAAGCTACACTTCAAATCCTACTCCCGGCGCTGCCAACAAGTGACGCAAAGGGGTCGTTTAACAATGCGTCACTAAAGTTCCAAAGCGAACGGAACAAAAGGGATATATAGTCTCAGAAACCATGGCCGCCCGTGGGCTTGTGAACGGGAGGGGCCCGCAGCACAATAAGATACCCTGAAATGTAGGAGCTTGCTCATACATTTCAGGGTAGCTTGTTGGGATGTGGGAGGGATAGCGCAAAGCGCGTAGTTTCAGAGACTATATATCCCTTTTGTTCCCCTCAAAAAACGACGCATTGTTAAACGACCCCTTTGCGTCACCTTTGCTCAGTTGATCTGATATTTGAGCTTCTTGAGGGTATTCAGGTCCGATGACGCACCGTACAGAATCTCATACTGTCCGGGCATCGTAGTCATAAGGTTGTGGTTGGTATCGAACCACTCGAATGACTCGGGGGTAAGCTCAAACTCCACCTTTACGGTCTTGCCCTTGGGAATTGATACGCGCCTGAATGCACGCAGTGCGTGACTTGGACCTTCGGTATCACCGGGACGGCTCACGTAGAGCTGTACAACCTCCTGACCGTCCAGTTTTGATGTGTTCTTGACCTTTACGGTTACATATACCTTGTCACCGTCCTTGCGGAGCTTGGCCTTGCCGTACTTGAATGTGCTGTAGCTCAGACCGTAACCGAAGGGGTAGAGGGGCTTATCTGTCATATAGCGGTATGTGCGGCCCTTCATTGAGTAGTCCTCAAAATCGGGGAGCTGGTCTGTTGACTTGTAGAAAGTTACCGGCAGACGGCCTGCGGGGTTATATGTGCCGTACAGGACCGATGCAATTGCGTTGCCGCCCTCCTCGCCGGGATACCAGGCCTGCAGGATAGCATCACATGAAGGCTCAACATCGGTCAGTCCCATTGCGGAACCGCTGAAGTTAACGAACACAACCTTCTTGCCGGCAGCCTTGAGAGCCTTGACAAGCTCTGTCTGTGCTGTGGGCAGCTCTATCTTGGTACGGTCACCGCCACGGAATCCCTCAATGCTTACAGGCATCTCCTCGCCCTCAAGTGAGGGAGATATACCACCGGCAAAGATAATCACGTCGGCATCGGCACAAGCGGCCACGGTCTTATCGACGCTTACCTCCTCCTCATAACCCAGGTCAAATGAGAGTGCGGCCAGACCGCTGCGGCAGCTGTAGTTGATGGTAATCTCGTAGTCCTGACCAGCCTTGGCGTTCAGGGTATAGACCTTGCGGGGCTCGTTGCCGTTACGGCCTGTGGCTACGCGGCGTCCGTCAACGCTGATTGATGCCTGGCCCTGGTTCTGCATGTAGAATGCCACCTGACCGTCCTTATCGGCATGGAAGGTCGATGTATATACGGCTGCAAAGTTCTCCAGATTTACGTTGGGGGCGAATACTGTGGCACCACCGGTTGAGAAACGCAACGGGGTGGCGTTGTGGCGCAGTACATCGGGCTCACCCTCGGCGCGGGCGTTGTTCCAGTACTTGGCGTCAAACCCCTGCTGGCCGCTGGCCTTGCACTGGCTGAACAGGCTTATCAGAGCCAATGAGTTTGATGCGTAGTCACATCCGCGCATATACTCCACCTGTGCGCCTGTGGCCTGGATGCCGGCCAGCATGGTTACGGTGCGTGACGGGGTTCCGTTGTAGTTACCCCACTGCATTACAGAGTCATTGGCGTTGGGGCCCATAACCACCACTTTCTTGCCGGTGCTGAGCGGCAGTATGCCGTTGTTCTTGAGCAGGACCATGCTCTCCTGGGCCATCTTGAGCGCCAGGGCGCGATGCTCCTTGCTGTCAACCACGCTGTACGGAATCTTGCTCCATTCAACCTGGCTGGGGTCATCCATCTCGCCAAGTTCAAAACGGGCGGTCATCAGACGGGTTATAGAAACGTCTATATCGGACTCCTTGATCAGACCATCCTTTACAGCCTGGACCAGCTGGGCGTAAGAGCTGCCGCACTCCAGGTCAGTTCCGGTCAGTACAGCCTTGGCTGTGGCGTGCTTGGCATCGGGCTCGGTATTGTGGTGTCCCTGGGTAAAGAAGTCGTTTATGGCCCAGCAGTCCGATACCACTATGCCCTTGTAACCCCATTCGTTGCGAAGTATCTGCTGGAGCAGACGGTTGCTGCCGCAGCAGGGCTCATCCTCGTAGCGGTTGTAGGCGCACATCACCTCTTTTACACCGGCCTCCTGCACCAGTGCCTTGAAGGCTGGCAGGTAGGTTTCACGCAGGTCACGTGCGGCTATGTTCTCGGCATTGAACTCGTGGCGGTTCCATTCCGGACCGCTGTGCACGGCAAAATGCTTGGCGCAGGCGTGCAGTTTGTCATATTTGGAATCGGCCGGGCCTTGGAGACCGTTTACAACCGATACTCCCATCCTGGATGTCAGATACGGATCCTCACCGTAGGTCTCCTGGCCGCGACCCCAGCGGGGATCACGGAATATGTTTACGTTAGGTGTCCAGAAAGTAAGACCCTGATAGCGGCGCAGTCCGCCGTTCTCACCGTACTGGGTTGATTTGGCGCGGGCCTCATCGCTCACTGCCGTAAATACGTCTAAGAGCAGGGCATCATCAAATGATGCGGCCATACCTATGGCCTGCGGGAATACAGTAGCCAGACCGGCGCGACCCACTCCGTGCAGAGCCTCGTTCCACCAGTCATAGGCCTTGATTCCAAACTCGGGGATAGCCGGTGAACCGTTCTGCATCAGGGCAACCTTCTGCTCAAGTGTTAGACGGCTTACCAGATCGGCGGCACGCTGGGCGGCAGGCAGACTGGCATTCCTGTATGGCTGTGCATTACAGAAAATGACTCCCGTGACGGCGCATAAAAGCGCAGTAATAATTCTTTTCATGACAATTTTTTTTGGTTTGTAGGCAAAGATACAAAAGGGTGTGGTTACGTTTAGCACTTTTTTCCTATTTTTGCGCCCGAGTAGCAGGAAGTGTCTGCTGCAAGTGTGCTTGGAACCACTATAAAAACAAGTAAAATGACTGAAAAAACTAATTCTGAGGGACAGCGCGGGCTGTCCGTAACGTTTGTGGTATTGGCAGTGACATTCTGTGTCTGCCTCATTACATCAAATCTTTTTGTGCCAAGGCTTTGGCGGGTAGGTAACACCTGGATGCAGTTATCCGGTGCAGTTGTTATTTTTCCCATATCGTACATAATCAATGACCTGCTGACCGAGGTTTACGGTTACCGCAAGGCCATGAAGGTTATCTGGATGGGATTTGCCATGAGTGCGTTTGTGGCTCTGGCAGCAGGTCTGGTAAGTATCCTGCCTGCACCAATCGATCCCGAGAACCAGGCTGTGGCCGACAGTTTCAACCATCTCTTCGGACTCATTCCGCGAACAACTGCCGCATCGCTGCTGGCATTCATACTGGGATCGCATATGAATGCCTGGGTGCTGTCCAGAATGAAGATCGCCACCAAGGGTAAGGGATTCGGATGGCGTGCCGTTGTATCCAGCATAGTCGGCGAACTTTCCGATTCTGTGATTTTTTACCCGCTCGCGTTCATCGGTTCAATGCCTTTCAAGACTATCCTGTCAATAATTGTAACACAGGTTACCGTCAAGACTTTGTATGAGGTGATTATCCTGCCTGTGACTGCAATTATTTCACGCAAACTCAAGGAGAAAGAGGGTATAGACACCTTTGACTACGACATCAAGTACAATCCGTTTAAAATCAAAACCTTAGAATAATCATGTCCCAAGACAGAAAGCAGGAGGGCCTGACCGCCCTTGGTAACAAGACCACATATTCAAACACCTATAATCCGGATGTCCTGGAGGCGTTTGAGAATCTTAATAAGGAGAATGACTACTGGGTACGCTTTAACTGCCCGGAGTTTACAAGTCTGTGCCCAATAACCGGCCAGCCCGATTTTGCCGAGATACGCATCAGTTATATCCCTGATGTAAAGATGGTTGAGAGCAAATCTCTCAAACTCTATCTGCACAGTTACCGCAATCACGGCGGATTCCACGAGGACTGTGTGAACCGCATCATGAAGGACCTTATCAAACTGATGGATCCCAAGTACATAGAGGTGACCGGTTTCTTTGTACCCCGTGGCGGCATATCTATATATCCGTACGCAAACTACGGCCGTCCCGGTACCAGATATGAGGCATTGGCCGAGCAGCGCATGGCCACTCATGAGTAAAAAAGTGACGCAAAATGAAACGACCCCTTTGCGTCAAAACGACCCCTTTGCGTCATGACTAAGACTGAATTCGTATTGAGATGGCTGGATGAGCACGGGATAGAGTATCAGGTGCACTATCATCCACCGTTGCCTACCATTGAGGAGGCGCTGGCCTATTGGAAGACGATAGATTCAACCCACTGCAAGAACCTGTTTTTCCGCAACCACAAGGGCAACCGCCACTATATGGCCAGTTTTGAGTGCCACAAGAATCTGGACATTCACGGTCTGGAGCATATAGTAAGGCAAGGCAAGCTGAGTTTTGCCAGTCCCGAGCGTATGGACCGATGCATAGGCGTAACGCCCGGTTCCGTGTGCGCATTCGGACTTATCCACGATATGAATCTTGTGGAGCATCCCGCAATCCTGCAACCTGACGGTACGCGTGATTTCGGTCAGATAAAGGAAGGTGTTAATCCCAAGGAACTCTTTGACAACGGCCACCGTGTAAAATACTTTCTTGATGCTGACCTCAAAAATGCCGATAGGGTATCGTTCCATCCCTGTGAAAACACGGCCAGCGTTGTGGTGAGCAACGCCGGCTTTATGCGCTTCCTGGAGATATGGGGAGGCGATGTGGAGTGGATAGAGGTTCAGTGACTTCTGTTATTACAAGCTCCCGGAATGTTGCCACAGATGGCATAAAACCTATATTAAGATTTTGTTACAATTTCTCCCGGACCTTTTGATTACGGAGTAGTTTGAGTATTTTTGTACTGAAATCAAAAGGTAAGGATGTTAATTGTATTGAAGCTTTTAGGGTCTATCGCCCTGCTCATCTACGGTATGAAGGTCATGAGCGAGGCGTTACAGAAGATGGCAGGCCCGCAATTGCGTCACCTGTTGGGCGCAATGACCACAAACCGTTTCTCTGGGGTTGCAACAGGAGCACTTGTAACAGTAGCAGTCCAGTCATCGGCCGCAACCACGGTAATGACGGTATCATTCGTAAACGCCGCACTGCTCACATTAAGCCAGGCCATATCGGTCATTATGGGTGCCAATATCGGTACCACGCTGAGCGCTTGGATCATGTCGGCCGGTTTCTCCTTCAACATAGCCAATCTGGTATGGCCGGCTTTCCTGATAGGAATCATACTAATACAGATAGGCAAGCACCGTTATGTGGGCGATTTTCTGTTCGGAATCAGCTTCCTGCTGTTTGCTTTGGGAATGCTTAACCAGACCGGTCGTGAGATGGATCTGGCCAGCAATCCTGCCGTAGTAAACTTTTTTGCATCATTTGACTCCGGCAGTTACGGAACTATACTGCTGTTCCTTCTGATAGGTGCCATACTTACCTGCATTGCGCAGTCATCGGCAGCACTGATGGCCATCACCATGGTGCTCTGCTCAACCGGAGCAATATCGATATTCCAGGGTATAGCACTGGTTATGGGTGAGAACATAGGCACCACACTGACTGCCAACCTGGCTGCGCTGTCGGCCAACACACAGGCCCGCCGGGCCGCTATGGCGCACCTGCTGTTCAATGTGTTCGGCGTAATTTGGGTGCTCATAATATTTTTCCCGTTTGTACGTACTGTATGCCGCGTTGTAGGCATTGACGTTACATCCGATTCCGTTGACCCAGCCAGACTTACATTCGCGTTAGCCACGTTCCACACCGCGTTCAACGTAATAAACACTTCGCTGCTGATAGGATTCATCCCGCAGCTGGAGAAACTGGTGTGCTACATAATCAAATCCGGCAAGGCCGATGAGGAGGACGAGTTCCGCCTGCAGTTCATTCGCGGCGGTATCATGAAAACCCCTGAAATATCGGTACTCCAGGCGCAGAAGGAGATTGTCATATTCGGTGAGAAGATGCAGCACATGTTCGGTCTGGTAAAGGAACTCTACACGACTACCGATGAGCAGGCATTCAAGAAACTGTTTGAGCGCATAGAGAAGACCGAGGACGGCAGCGACCGGATGGAGCAGGAGATAGGCAAGTATCTGGGTGACGTGGGCGATGCGCATCTGTCGGATGATACCAAGGTAAAAATCCGCGCCATGCTCCGCCAGATTGGCGAGTTGGAGTCAATCGGTGACAGCTGTTTCGGACTGGCACGCATCATGCGCCGCAAGCAGGAGAACAAGATTGAGTTCAACCAGACACAGGAGGAAGGAGTCAGTCAGATGTTCGGACTTGTAGACCAGGCACTTACACGTATGAACGAGCTTCTGGCCGGCCGCAGGGAGGAGTATGACATAACCTTGTCGGAGGAGATAGAGAACAGCATAAACGCCTGCCGCAACCGCCTCAAGCAGGAGAATATCAATAATCTGGACCAGCATACATACGGGTATGGCAGCGGAACGGTATTCATAGACATGATAAGCGAATGTGAAAAGACCGGCGACTACATCATAAACGTAGTGGAATCCCGCTTAGGTGCCGCCCGTAACGGAATCCGCTACAGAGGAATCCAGATTGACACAGACAGCAAGGAGGTTACCGTTGACGGCAACCCGGTCTCTTTTACCAAGACAGAGTATGAGTTGCTCAAGCTGTTCATGATGAACCGCGGCGTTGTCTATTCACGCGAGCAGCTGCTGCAGGCCATCTGGCCCGATGACGTTGTGGTAAATACCCGCACAGTCGATGTTAACATCACCCGCATCCGTAAGAAAATAGAGCCGTACGCAGACTGTCTGGCCACCCGTGCCGGTTTCGGCTACTGCTTCCAGGATTGATACAAATGATACAATTGGGGACAGTCCCCTTTTGTATCATTTTATTTTTCAGCGAAAAAATTTTGCTGAACAAAAATTTTTCGTTTCATTTGCAACGAAAACATTTCGCTAACACTATTAAATGATTTGCTTATGAGACGTTTGACCAGGAAGGAGAGAGTCATAATGGACTACTATTGGACCTACGGGCCCATGTTCATCCGCGAGCTTCAGGAGCACTATCCAGATCCTAAACCATCATTCGGTACACTGTCCAACCAGGTGCGTACGCTCCAGGCCGACGGCTTTATGAGCCACAACGCTTTCGGCACCAATTACCAGTACTATCCGATTGTTGACCGGGAGCAGTACAGCAAGTCCGGCATAAACGGCATAGTCGATGAGTTTTTCAGCAGTTCTTACTCAAGCGTGGTGATGTCGTTTGTAAAGGATGAGAAACTGTCGGTTGAGGAGCTGGAGCAGATAATAAAGGAAATCAAAAAACAGCAATAGTCATGAGCGCATTCCTTGTTTACATATTAAAGGTGGCGTTGCTCACAGCGGTATTCGTGCTGCTGTACCACCTGCTGCTGCGGCGTGACACGTTCCACCGTACCGCACGCATAGTCCTTGTGTCATCGCTGGTTATATCTTATATACTGCCGTTCTGCGTAATCACAATCCACAGGCCGGCACCAGTGGTTGAGAACCCTGAAGTTGCTGCAATTCAGGCTCCTGCTGCCGTCCCCTCAACTCCAACCCGCCATACTGTACAACCGGACATTCAACCGGGAGAGAGGCTGATCCGGCAGGAGCAGAATCAGATAGAGGAACAAGTCCGGATACAGGCCCTACCACAGCAAGAGGTGCAGTATGCGGTAGTCTTGCCTGATTCAAACCAGTCATTGCCTGTTCCTGCCCGCAAGCATATGGATTGGATATTGGTATCAATAATAATCTATGCATTAGGGGTTGTATGTCTTATAATTCTCAGGCTTTTGTCTGCTGTTAAAGTGATTGGTATAATCCATCGCGGTCGCACGATAGTGAAAAATGATGGTTGCAGGATAGTGATATCAAGAGATAACACTCGTCCCTTCAGTTGGATGAATAGCATAGTTCTTCCGGAAGATATGGCGCAGTCTGAATCCTTATGGAATTCAGCAGTAGTGCGTCACGAACAATCCCACGTATCACACCATCATTCCATAGAGCTGTTGGCCATAGACATTCTTTCAGCATTCCAATGGTTCAATCCCGCAGTCTGGCTGTTAAGACATGACCTTTGCTGTGTTCAGGAGTTCCAGGCAGATGCATCGGTACTTGAATCCGGTTTAGACAAACTGGAGTACGAAAAAAGTCTGCTAAGCATAGCGACCGGTGGACTATCCATCCCGCTTGTGAACGGACTTGGCGAAAGCTATCTGCGCACAAGAATCAAGATGATGAACCGCAATCTTTCACGCAAGGGCAACCTCTTTAAGCTTATCTATCTTCCGGTGGTGATGGTCCTGGCGCTGGGTCTGATGTCAAACACCGTCTATGATAAATCTGAAGATGAGGACGCTGACAGCGAAACTGATGTTTACCCTGAGCATGAATTCGTTGATCTGGGTCTGAGTGTGAATTGGGCCACTTGTAATTTAGGTTCCAATTATCCTTATTATCGCGGAACCCTATATGAATTGAGTATGGAGTACCAGGGAGACACCGCCACTGCTCTCTGGGGTAAAGACTGGCGAATGCCTACAAAAGAAGAATTCCAGGAACTGATGGACAGTTGCAGTTGGGAATTCGATAATAACAATCAAGGGTTTATTGTGACTGGCAGGAACGGCAATTCAATATTCCTGCCGGCCGGTGGTTTCAAAAGCGGTGATCGTGATTATCTGAATTACGGTTCGGGCGTTTATTTATGGGGCTCGCGTGATCTGGAATCATCGGAAGAACCAAGGGCATGGGCGTTGTCAGCTCTTTCCGGTCCCCACGCAGGAAAGAGGCTGGATTCGGTTCTCTTAAGCCTTCTGATAGGCCATTCTATAAGACCGGTTACAGAACAGCCTTATATTCCTATTCAAGGTATTGGTCTGAACAGGAACAGGATTGAATTGGAAATAGGCCAGGAGTACAAGTTGAAAGCATCATTCATTCCTTCAGACGCCACCAGGAAAAGGATATTCTGGTATAGTGGCAATTCGGCTGTGGCCAAGGTTGACGCTCACGGAAAAGTCACTGCCATATCAAACGGAGAGTGTACAATCAAGGCTGTGTGTGGAGATTTCAAGGTAGAATGTCAAGTTACTGTCAGGAATCCCAAAGGTTATATTCCGCCTAAGCAGGTGGATGCTGTCACCATATTCCGGTTTGGAGAAGAGGTGAACAGGGAGTTCATTGATTCTTTACAAGATGATTATGATGACTCTATGCTTGAAACGGAAGAAGTTTTCAAGACCCATATAGGTGATGCATCAGGAGGAATCACTGTTACCTTGTTCAATTATACCGATAAAGACTGGAATAATGATCCAGGTGACTTCCGTATAATGGACATTGATGTAGCCGGCAGACATTACCGTTTCAGGAATGTGGACTGGGTTTGGGAAGAGATGTTTGACAACGGCTATTTCCACTGCGTGAAAGTGGCCGAATCCCGCTATCTGCTGTTCCTGAAAGGATTTGATTATGGTTGCTGCCCCGGTACTCTGACCGTGTTTGCTATCGATGAAACCGGTGTCTATACGGTAATGAACAAGGAATACCACTTGAGAGAATTCAACAGGGAGCCTTTCTCAATGACCGTTGCTGACTGGTATGATGAATATGTGTCTGATGACGTGACAATCAACTCTGCTACATACACCCTCTTTATAGAGGATGGGGCTCTGAAAAAGAGATGGGTTCAGCTTTTTCCCAATAAACATGAATACGTTGACCTGGGTCTGAGCGTGAATTGGGCCACCTGCAATGTGGGCGCTGAAAAGCCGGAAGAATACGGAGATTATTATGCCTGGGGTGAAACAGCGCCTTACTATGTCAAGAATGCCGGTACAGACAATGAACTCCAATGGAGAAAGGGAAAGGAGGCAGGCTACGACTGGAAATCATATTTTGATATAAAGACCATTGAACCTACAGATTATGATGATATTGTAACCTTCTGGTACTACAATACCCAGGAAAAGAAAGTGATTGAATATTATCATGATGCCGCAACCACAAACTGGGGCGGGGAATGGCGCATGCCACGTCAGGCGGAATTTGAAGAACTCATAAATCCTGACAATTGCACCTGGACATGGACAACTATGAATGGTGTGAACGGTTACAGGGTGACCAGTAAGAAACCCGGATATGAAGGCAACTCCATTTTCCTGCCGGCAGCAGGAGGTTATTCCGGAACAGACACCTGGTTACAAGATGCATACGGCTGGTACTGGTCCGGTTCAATAGATGACAAGACCTCCGATAAAAGCACGAATTCTGCATACATTCTATGTTTCTACTCTGATACCCGCTTTGTTTACGTGAACTCCGCTGTTCGATGTGATGGGCACCCCGTTCGTCCCGTCTTACCAAACGGAAGAAACCAAAAGGCAGTATATGGAACAGATAATGAGCCTATTGCAGTTATCACAAAGAGAGAACCAGATGTGCCACTAGATTCAGATGAACCTGAATCAACTCAGACCATGTCGGCCCGTTTTGACGGTTCCTTGCTGGAGTCTCAGGTAGCAGTTTTATCATATCAGGATAGTAAAGTAATTCCACAGAGCCTTCCGGATATCATATTGGACAGCCTGAAAAAACAGTATCCGGAACTGAATACCCTTGATGGCATTTTTGATGATGACGGTGTCAAAACAAATAACAAAGCATATAAAGGGTACTTGGATTTTATCAGAGTCTCCAGTTCCGTTTATGAATTCTGGATTGCGGGTATTGAAGAAAAAGGCGGCAAGGCTGTTACAATAGAGATGGGTTCCATTGATGATGCAATCACTATCCTGGAAAACCTTATTACATCATATAAGCAAGGTAATACCATTGAGATAGGAGGTTACTCTTTTACTGGAGTCAAGGGCAAGGCATATTCAATCCCCAGAAACGATGGCTCAGATTCCGGCCCATATCTGGTAAGCGTCAAGAACCTCAAGCATGACCTGTCAGTTCTGGAGAAAAGAAAGAAAAAGCCTAAAGTAGGCTACGATGAGGTGGGGTTCTTTACAGAGGAAAACAAGCCGGACCAATATGTACTTGCCGGTCGTTCGCAATCAGCTTTTATATCTGAAGATGATTATGGCGTAATTGGTGAAAAAGGAGCTGATTTAATGATTGAAAGGATGATACGTGAAAGGGCTGCTGGCACGACACCAGGTGCATGGGAACGGTTCAATGGCGTGATATTGGGCCCATTACGTCATCATGAGTATATGGGCTTGTCTGGCAGTCATGCAACTTATGTTAGGAACTATATTCCTATTATCTACGACCCGGAAAAGTATCAGGCCCCGCTTACCGATTATCAGCGAAGCCTTAAGCGTTCAGTCTTCAGACGCAAGTGACGCAAAGGGAAACGACCATAATGCGTCATGGTTAAAAAAAATAAATATCGTTTGCGATATAAATAAATTGATGTATATTTGTATCGCAAACGATATTTATTTTGAATGATATGGAAAGGATTTATGATTTCAAGGCACTTAACAACAAGGGTGTAGAGACTGATTTGGCCCAATATGAGGGTAAGGTTCTGATGATTGTAAACACAGCTTCAAAGTGTGGTTTTACTCCCCAGTATGACGGACTGGAGGCATTGTATCAGAAGTATAAGGATCAGGGATTGGTAATTATCGGTTTTCCGTGCGACCAGTTCGCACATCAGGAGCCCGGAAGTGATGCTGAGATAGAGGAGTTCTGCCGCATCAACCACGGCGTGACATTCCCGCTTATGAAAAAAATTGACGTGAACGGACAGAATGAGCATCCGGTGTATACTTATCTTAAGTCAGTGGCTCCATCGGAGGAGTATAAAGGCCTCAAAGCCAAAGCAACCCAAAAGATGCTCAAGACCATAAGTAAGAGCGTAGAGAAGGAGAGTGATATCCTGTGGAACTTTACCAAATTCCTGATTAACCGTGACGGTTCACAGATAAAGCGCTATGCGCCGACAGTAACTCCCGATGATATTGAAAAGGACATAATTGAATTCCTTAAATGAAAGAACAGTTCAGACTGGACAATCAGCTCTGTTTCAGGCTGTACACAGCATCACGTCTTCTCACTCAGGCCTATCATCCGTTACTGTCGGAGCATGGATTGACCTATCCGCAGTATCTGGTACTGATGGTCCTGTGGGAGAATGACGCACAGCCTGTGAATGACATAGCCAAACGTCTTATGCTGGAGACAAACACCGTAACACCGCTCCTTAAAAGAATGGAGCAGCAAGGCATTCTTGTCCGCAGTAAAGGCTCTGCCGATGCACGCCAGGTGATAGTAACGCTCACGGATAAGGGGCGGAACATGCAGAACCAGCTTTCTGAAGTACCCATGAAAGTAGGCAATGCGGTTTTGTGTAGAAGCGTAACTCCTGATACTGTCCCCGCATTGTTCGGAATGTTGGATGATATAATTGATAAACTTGACAACAGGTAAAACCGGCATGAGACTTGATTTCCATAAACTTACCGTAGCTGACCGTGAGGCGGTGCAGACGGTCACTCTCCATGCCGGGCGGCGTAACTGCAACTTTACATTTGCCAATCTTGTAGGTTGGCAATCGTGGTTCGGCACTGAGGTTTGTGTGCTTAAGGATGCGGTAATCCTGCGTTTCAATCTGGATGGAGAACGTGCATATATGCTATGCATGCAGGATGTCCCGCCCTGTGAACTGATTCAGACTCTATGTGAGGACTGCAGTAATAAACTGATGCTCCTGGGACTGGAGGATGATGCCGCTCTACGGTTACAGCAGAATGCCTGCCATGATGGCATCATTATTAACGTGGAACCTGTACGCAACCAATATGATTACATTTATAAGCGTACTGATCTGGCTTTGCTCCAGGGAGGGAAACTCAAGGCCAAGCGGAACCATGTGAACCGTTTTAAGACCCTGTATCCCGGCTTTGAGTATCGGCCTCTTACACCCGACATGTTTGATGACTGCCGTAAGGTGGTTTCATTGTGGCAGGATGAGAAAGAGCATGAAAACCCTTCGTACGGTGATACTATTCTGGCCGAGCATGAAGTGATGGAGACTATTTTCGCACATTGGGATGAACTGGGAATGCTGGGCGGCAGCATCTATGTGGATGGCCGCATGGTGGCATTCACGTACGGATCGGGTGTGACCGATGATACGTTTGATGTTTGTGTGGAAAAGGCGGACCGTTATGTAGAGGGGGCTTTCAGTATCATCAACCAGCAGTTCTGCGCCCATCTGCCGGAGGAGTATATCTATGTGAACCGCGAGGAGGATATGGGGCTTGAAGGTCTTCGAAAGGCCAAACTGTCATATCATCCGGATATACTTCTTACATTTAATGTTGTAACCATGAATTCCTGATTCACAATGTCTTACACATTGCACAGAATGACGCAGACCGATGCTCCGCTGACAGTGGACTGGATTAGCCGGCAATATGGATTTGACCGCGATGAAGTGGAAAACTGGGTCCGGTATCTGCATTTTAACTGGCAGTTAAGCGTTAAAGCCGTTGATAGTAAAGGTGATGTGATTGGGCTGCTCAATATGAGCGATTACCGCATTGAAGATGAAACCGCTCAGATCCGGAAGGATAATCCCAAACTCCTGGCTACATTGAACAGTATGCGCTATACGGCCGTGTTCTCATTCATTGTACGTGAAGACTACCGGGGCACACGCCTCAACTACGATATGCTGATGTCCGTCATGCCGGAACTTAAGGCACGATACGACTTTATCTTCATTCCGGTGATGCACCGGCTCAAGACTCACGCTTACTGGCAGCGCTGGGGCGCTACCGAGTTCTATCGCGACTCGGAAAGCGTTTATTACAAATTGAATTTGGGCTAAGAATTGAGCCGATTGGAGATAGCTACACGGTAGGATTCTCCGATGGGGATGACTGTGGTATTCTCCATGGTAATCTGTGTGCGGCTGTTGTTGATGATGCGGTTCAGGTTCACTATGTATGACTTGTGGACCCGGGCAAAACGGTCATCGGGCAACTGCTCCAGTATGTGTTTCATACTCATTAGTACAACCAATGGCGTAGTGGCATCAAGATGGTATATCTTTAGGTATTCTCCCATGCCCTCAATGTAGAGTATGTTGTCCGGTTTGACGCGTACCTGTTTGTAATCCGTCTTGAATGTGAGGTCACAGTCAGCTTTCTTCTGATTATCTGCTATACGGCTCAATTCTTCCAGCCGGTCCTGATGCTCACGGTTTTGAGCCTCAAGGTGCTGCACCTTTTTTTCGGTGTGCAGGCTGCGGATATATGCCATTGCACCCAGGTCAACACCGATAAGCAGAATGGCCATGAGCAGTTTCATGGTCTCCGGGCGCAGGGGCCGATGTCCGTTATCGGGCATCATGGGCGGACGCATTCCATCTGCCGGGGGTGCCATGCCTTCGGGTGGGGGATTCATCCCATCCATCGGCATAGGAGGAGGCACGGAACCCTCCTGCATCATTGGCGGCGGGCCCTGGAACTGTCCGGGCTGTCTGCCCATATCGGGCGGATTGCCCACATTGAAACAGTAAAAGCCGAATGCGGTAAGCAGGGCCACAGTAACCGGGATGTAAGCAATCAGTTTCTTGCGGAAGAACAGGGGAGCCAGCAGGAAATGGTGCAGAAGTAACAGCAACAGAAAGGGTATAATCTGTAGAACAATCTGCCAAATGATGTTTAATAGTCCTGTCTGAACCATATCCATAGTGACAAATTTACGGGTTTTATCTTTTGGATAAAGCCGTTTTGTTTAGGAAAATAGGGCGTTTGTATATTTTTTTTGCAAAGGGCGGATACAGTTTCTACTTTAGCGACAGAATTTTCAAAACACATATGCAATATGAAAAAAGGATGTTTTGCACTGATGATATTGTTGCTGGGATGCGGAAGTTGCTCACCCGACAGCCTTATAGACAATCTTGATCTGACTCAGAGTACAGAGACACAGACCGACGGTAATGACACCACTACCGTGGCACCAAAGTTTGATGAATCTGTCCTTGCCGGGGACAGCATATCGGGCTCCACGTTTGACCGGACCATACAGATAGTATTTGCCGATGGAGGCGCACAGGTTACAGGCGATATAAACAATACTGTAACTGTGGAAGGCAATCATGTTACAGTAAACAATACGACCGATGAAAAGGTGATTTATGAATTGAAGGGCACCGCTCAGGACGGATCGGTCAAACTGTACAGTTCCAAAAAACAGGCGCTGGTACTTGACGGCCTTGATCTGACCAGTACCAAAGGAGCTGCCATAAACAACCAGGGAAAGAAAAAGTGTTTTGTTGTCGTTAAAGGAACAAATACGCTTAAAGATGCGGCGTCATACACTTCAACTCCGGCCGATGAGGATGAGAAAGCGGCCTTCTTCAGTGAGGGACAGCTGATTTTCAGCGGTGACGGAACGCTGACCGTGACTGCGCAGGGCAAATCAGGAATTACCAGTGACGATTACATACACTTTATGGAATCACAGGTCGTTAATGTTACTTCCGGTGCCGGACACGGAATCCGCGGCAAGGATGCGGTTATCATATCGGACGGAACGGTCAGCGTCATTGTATCGGCCAATATGAAAAAAGGTATTACGTCCGATTCGCTGGTATGTATAAACGGTGGCTCGACTGTGATAAATGTGTCAGGGTCAGCGGCATATGACAGCGATGATGCCGAATACAAAGGCTCGGCCGGTATTAAGGCGGACTGTCTGTTTGAGATTAACGCAGGCTCTCTTTCTATAACCAACACGGGTTCTGGAGGTAAAGGCATAAGCGGGGATATGACAGGCAGTTTCAACGGGGGCTACGTAAAGGTGGTGACTAAAGGTTCCAATTACGGGCAATCCTCATCAAACCGTTACGGAAGCAGCTCATCAAACAGCGTATCGGCCAAAGGCATAAAGTTTGACGGCAACCTGTTCTTTAACGGCGGAACGGTTATCGTAAACTGCGCTGCGCATGAGGGCATTGAGTCAAAGGGCAACATTACCGTAACTGACGGTGTTGTTTACAGTTATTCGGCCGCCGATGACGCCATGAATTCTGCCGGTACATTCACCATTCAGGGCGGATATGTATGCGGATATGCGGTAAGGAACGACGGTCTTGACGCCAACGGCAACTTCTATATCAAAGGCGGTACGGTATATGCCATAGGCTCTACACAGCCTGAGGTTGCCATAGATGCCAATACTGAAGGCGGATACAAACTCTATGTCATGGGCGGTACACTGATTGCCATCGGAGGGCTGGAATCTGGCGCAAGCCTTTCTCAGAACTGCTATCAGGCATCTTCATGGACCGGAAACACATTATATTCGCTTAAGATAGGTTCTGATGTGATTGCATTCAAAACTCCTTCGAATGGTGGCACACCCCTGGTGGTATCTGGCGCATCGACCCCCGTTCTTGTGACCGGTGTGACCGCTACAGACGGCACGGCGATAATGGAGGGCATGATAATTACGGACGCATCAGTAAGCGGAGGCTCCCAGGTTTCATTGTCATCCTACACAGGAGGCTCTGGCGGCGGCTTTGGCCCCGGCGGCGGCTTTGGTCCGGGCGGTAGGCCCGGCGGTTGGTGAGGCAAAACGCCGCAAAACGAAATGACGCAAAACGCGCTCGGCCCGAAGGGACGCTTTGACTTTCCCCCTCCGGGGCCGTCGAGCTAAACCTTCACCAAGCGAAGCGACTGAAAGAAACGACCCCTTTGCGTCATTAATGCGTCACTTTTGGGGATGGCGGATAAGGTTGACCGATGCGATGTCGGGTAGGGGCTCCCTTTTTACCCAGTGGCTGCTTACTCTGCAAATCTCCTGCCCGCTACCGTTGATGATTCTGCCTACGAATGTTTGTGGGGCATCGGCAGGATGTGTCTGGCAAGCCAGTTCATCGCCCATACGGGACTCATGGATGAAGCGGATGTTAAGCGAGTCAGGCCTGTAAGCCTCAAGGAATGACGGCTCAAAGCAGACCAGAGCCAGCTGGACATATCTGCGATTGGTGGTGTGCCCGTTAAAATCCAGGTCGATAAGGTTTACCGAATGCTGCAGCGTGCTTATGGGCTCATTCTGAAATTTCATGACAGCGCGTTTCTTGTGCGGTCCGGCGGCAAGTTCAGGAATGAGTTCGACATCGGGAATAAGGCCTTCACATGACAGCAGTTTTCTCTCGGACATTGAAATGACAGACCAGCAGCTGTTGCCTCGAGCTGCCAGAACGCCGGAATGCACCTCTTTCATTGTAAATTCCATCCAGATCCGGAGTGATGACATCTCGCTTATCCACACCTCAACCTCAATGTCCTCTGTCCACATGGTGGGCGGTGCGGGCATTTCAAGGTTTATTTCCGATATCACCCACGTGCGGTCCTGTTTCTGAAGGTCAAAAGCCGCCAGTCCCAGAGATGTGAGATACCGGGCTATCGTATTTTCATGGAATGTAAGGATTCCGTCAACGGTAATCCGGTATCGGCCATTCATCTGGGCCGATGTTATCTGATATGTCGTGCTGTATTTCATTTGTCTCAAACAATCTGAAACGATGCGCGAATTTATAAAACTTTTTTGACAAAAACGCCGCAAAGGGGTCGTTTAACAATGCGTCACTTTGAGGTGTTGGAGGGCGTTGAGGATGCCGTCGTCATCGACGGAGGTGGTGATGTAGTCGGCGTGCTGCTTGAGTTCCGGGGTGGCGTTACCCATCGCTACGCCTATTCCGGCCTGCAGGATCATTGAAAGGTCGTTTCCGCCGTCGCCGAATGCTATGGTGCGGTCGGGGTCAAAGCCCTTGAATCGGGCAATTGCCTGGATACCTTTGCCTTTATCGGCCTCCCGGGAGGTGATATCGGTAAACTCCGGATGCCATCGGCCCGATACACAATGGGGCATGCGTCGGAGCATCTGTTTCTCATACCCGGCATCAAAGAATGCGGTCAACTGCAGGACATCCTGGCTGAGCAGTTCTTGAAGCGGCGACGGGTTATCGAACTCCTTTACATTCAGATACTGACGGAATATGCGGTCCACGCTGCCGGTAGGGTCTAGCACCGCCACCTGGTCGCGGCCTACTACAATCAGACCGTATCTCTTTTCCTGCGCGTCCTGCACGCAGGTCATAACATCCTGCTTTGGTATCGGCCGATAACACACAACTTCACGGCCGATGTAACAGAGCGCGCCGTTTATGGTTATGTATCCGTCTATAAGATGTCCGATTGCTCCCAGATTGGTGATGATCATGGGCGGTCGTCCGGTTGCGATATACACTTGCGCCCCGTTTGCCTTTGCATCGGTCAGCGCGCGGACGGTTGACTGAGGAATCTGATGGGTGTTGAAACTCACCAGCGTCCCGTCAATATCAAAAAACAGTGCGTAGTTATCGGTCATAATAATCCAGCTGCAAAGTTACTCATCTTTTTTGCTAATTTTGCAGCGCCTTAAACACGAGAGTAATTCATGAACCACATTGGCCAGATAATTTCACTAATTGTAGCGGTGCTTTGGACTGTCACCGCAATCTATTCCGACAAAGCCAGTCACCGCATAGGCACCATGTCTGCCAACGTTTTCCGCCTGACACTCTCCACTTTCTTGCTGGCTATGATACTGTGGGTCACCATTGGGTATCCGTATCCTGTTTATGCCGATGCCAGGACCTGGTTCTGGCTTGCGCTGTCGGCGGTTGTGGGTTACGTTTTCGGCGACTGGTGCCTGTTTAACTGTTACCTCTCCATAGGGGCCCGATTCGGCCAGCTGTTCATGACCTTGGCGCCTCCGATGGCCGCGTTTGCAGGCTGGGCTATGCTGGGGGAGCAGCTCTCCTGGCGTACAGCATTGGCAATGGCCGTCACTCTGAGCGGTATTGCCATATCAATCCTGAGCCGTGACCGCGAGCACCATTTCAAATTCACTTTGCCGCTTAAGGGAATACTGCTGGGAATAGGAGCCGGCACGGGGCAGGGTGTAGGGCTTGTGCTGAGCAAGATAGGTCTGGAGCACTATTCGGCAGCATTGCCCGCACAGACTCCGGAGCTTATGCAGACCATGCTGCCGTTTGCATCGACCATGATACGTGCCATATTCGGCAGCATCGGCTTTATTCTGCTAATGACTCTGAGCAAGGAACTGCCCAAACTCAAGGCTGCCAAGCGAGACCATAAGGCAATGCTTTATGTACTCATAATGAGCCTGTTCGGCCCGGTGGTGGGAGTGTCGCTCTCACTCATGGCAGTGCGTTACACCGATGCCGGAATAGCATCCACTCTGATGGCGCTCACTCCTGTTCTGATACTTATCCCGGCCGCCGTGTTTGACCAGCAGAGCATCAGGCTCAAGGAGGTAGTGGGCGTGCTTGTAAGCATGATCGGCGTGGCACTGTTCTTCCTTCTGTAAAATATGAGATACGGAAAACTGACCAGACTGCTTGCCACGTTGGCGTTGCCCATTTTCATTGACACGCTGCTTGTCATGACATTGGGTGCGGCCGATACATTCATGCTGAGCCGTTATTCCGATGAGAGCGTGGCTGCGGTGGGTCTGGTAAATCAGTTGGTCAATATTGTTTTCATTATATTCCAGGTCATTTCGATGGCTACATCCATACTCTGCTCGCAGTATGTGGGGGCAGGGCAGCGTAACCGTGTGCTGCAGGTGATGGGCGTATCGGTCCTGTTCAATTTTCTTATCGGACTGGCTTTCAGTGCGTTCCTGTTTGGCGGGGCATCGGACCTTCTTAATATGATGGGCGCCCGTGATGAACTCTATGTGGAGGGATTCCCTTATATGCGTATAGTGGGTGCTTTTGCATTCTTTCAGGCGGTGTCGCTGTCGGCTGCAGCGGCCCTGCGGAGCGTTGACAAGGCTCATTATCCCATGTTCGTATCGGGCCTGGTCAATGTGATAAACATTCTTGGCAACTACGCCCTGATATTCGGTAAGTTCGGGCTGCCGGCAATGGGCGTACGTGGCGCGGCCATATCGACGGTGATCTGCCGCGCGTTATCATCGGCCCTGCTGTTGTATCTGCTTTACCGCAAGTATATAGGGCACCTGCCAAAGGGACTGTTCCGCCCCTTCCCGTGGGCCGAGACCGGTAAGTTGTTCAAGGTGGGCATTCCGTCGGCCGGCGAGCAGATGTCATATAGCCTGTCGATGGTGGTGGTTACCTATTTCATCAATATGCTGGGCAACGACGAGCTGGCCACGCGCACATACGGACAGACCATAACCACCTTCGTGTTCCTTTTCTCGCTTGCAGCAGCGCAGGGTGGGGCTATTGTGATAGGGCACCTTACCGGCATGAAAAAGTACGCCGCCTCGTTTGCTTTGGGCCGACGTGTACTGCGCATATCGGTGGCGGTTACGTTCGTGCTGTCATTCACTACCGCCTGTCTGGGGCATACCATATTCTCAATGCTTACCGACAACGAGCACATTATCCGCATGGGCACCATCGTGCTCTGGATCGATATCATGGTCGAGGTGGGGCGTGCCATCAATTTTTTTGGAGTGAACTCATTGCGTGCCGCCGGCGATATCTATTACCCTGTTACAGTGGGCATGATAGTGTGCTGGACAGTAGCCGTGGGTGGCAGTTGGTTGCTCGGCATCGGCCTTAACGGCGGCTTGATTGCCCTGTGGTGTGCACTGATTCTTGATGAGAACATCCGCGGTCTGATATTCATCCGCCGATGGAAATCCCGCCGCTGGACTACCAAATCGCTGGTGTAAAATGGCACAGTTAGAACCGTCCCCTTTGCGCCTTTCCCCTTTGGCTCCTGTCATAAGCAAGTTCTGGTTTTGATTTGCAGATAAGCTACCGTATCGCGGATAGTATCAGCCATATCTCTGGGTGAGTATCCCAGTTCCATTGTTGCCTTGTCATGTGAGAACCGTCCGTTGGACTCCATAGTATGTAAAGAATATCTTGTAAAAAGTGGCCTTGTATGTGTGACTTTCCCAATCCATTCAAATACAGGTGCCATAGCTTTGGCCATACCTAAAGGGAAACATATCTTTTTCCTTCCTCCTAATACACGCTTCAGGTACATCATAAGATCCGGAATAGGTATGAACCTGTTGGATAGAATGTAGCATTCCCCTTTTCTTCCTTTTTGAGCCGCGGCAATAATTCCGTCGGCAACGTCCCTTACATCGACAAAGTCATATCCTCCGGTTACACCGCCCAGAAGTTTTCCGTTCATATATGAAAGAATCAGTTGGGTTATATGGTTACGTCCGTCATCGCCAGGTCCTAATATACCGGATGGATGTACAATGACTGCATCCATACCGTCTTGAACGGCATCCATAACCGCCTGTGAAGCCTCTGCTTTTGTCTTGGCGTATGCTCCTTCAACATTTTTACTTGAGAAATAGCTTGTCTCCCTGATAACATGTACTCCGTCTCCCTCACTTATGGCATGAACGCTGCTCACATATACCAGACGGCATATACCATACTCGCGGCAAGCATCAATAACATTTTTTGTCCCCGTTACATTCACATTGTACAGAGCCTTGGTAATCTCATTTCCTATAGTAATCAGACCTGCCGCGTGAATTACCACTGTGGTCTGGCTATCTATACCAGTAAATATATCCTTCAATGTATCCGGTTTGGTTATGTCTCCCTTATAATATTTGACATTATCCTGATCATTATTTGATTCGGACGGTAGGATAAGACCGCGAACCTGACATTCTTCACTTTTGAGTTTTCCTATTATGGTCTGTGCCACGTGACCATTGGCGCCTGTAATAATATATGTACTTATCATATCACTTGTTTTATCGGAAACAAAGGTACAGGGACATAGTAATACGGCTGTTGCCGGTAAATCGCAACTAATGTTCGATAGTTCGCATTTAGATACAGAAACGCTTTTAATTCATTGCAAATAATTATCTTTGATGAAAAATCGGCAATATGTTACCTGTCAGTCCCATTACTCAGATTCAGTTGGATCGCTTCAAGATCTATGAACAAAGCCTGTCAGTAGGGCAGTCCGCCCGTATCTGCGATGACTTCATGTTTCCAACAGGTTTACCTGTTCCCTTTAAGCTTGGTTTTACATCGGCCATAGTCTGCATAGAAGGAGATTTCAGAGCCGTCATAAACCAGATAGAGTTAGAAGCATCCCGGGGGGATATAATAATCACCCAATACGGTTCCATAGTGGAGAGCATCAAGTCATCAGATAATTTCCGTACCATCTCAATGGTTTTTACTGATTCATCCCAGTCCCGTCTTTTCAACCGTCCGGCTCAGGAGATGGGTAATTGGCTCAGCCATCGTTCCATTCCGTTAACCATCCATCTGGATGAGACCCAGTTGCAGCGATATGTCCATCTATATGAACTGGTAAAGGAACTTCATGGAGAGGCAGCATCGGCGTTGAAAGAAGAGATTGTAAAAGGTTTTATTTCCATGTCCGTTGCGTCATTCCTTTCCATACCTCAAATGACAGATGCCCATTTGCGTCCTTCGGGCACGTTATCCAGACAGGAAGAGGTGTTCCTCCGCTTTAAGGATGACCTACAGATATATGCAGGCCGTGAGCGTACAGTTCAGTTCTATGCAGACAGACTATGCATTACTGCCAAGCATTTCTCCAGACTTATACGTCAGGCCTCAGGTAAACTTCCAATGGAACATATACGCAGATACGTGATAATTGAGGCCAAGACCCTTCTGCGTTCAAGTGACTTGACAATACATGAGATTGCAGACGCTCTGAATTTCCCTACTGACTCCTTCTTCTGCCGATATTTTAAACAAGATACAGGCATGTCTCCGACAGACTATCGTAATTTCTTATAAATAATAAGTGGTTGTAATTTGAAATGTGGCATAGAAGATTGTTCTGAGATAGTTGTAGAGCAATAGCAACAACATGTTTCTTGACAAGTGTTTTCCCACATGCTAATTTTGCATCGTGAATCAAAACTAAAACAACGATGGAGGTAAAAGAAATACTTAAGAACCTGCGTGAGCGTAACAATCTCACACAGGACCAGATGGCAGAACGCATCAATGTAACCCGTCAGGCCGTAAGCCGTTGGGAAACAGGTCAGACTCAACCTAATCCTGAAATGCTTAAAGTGCTGTCACGTGAGTTTGGAGTATCTATCAATACATTGCTGGGTGCTCCGCGTACACTCTACTGCCAGTGCTGCGGAATGCCGCTCTCAGACGATTCCATGATTAGCCGTGAGGCCGATGGCAGTTTCAACGAGGATTACTGCAAATGGTGCTATGCCGACGGCAAGTTTACTTATGACAGCAAGGACGCTCTTCTGGATTTCCTGATTGCGCATATGCCCAATCCTGATAATCAGTCAGACAGCGAGCGCAGGACTCTCTACGATACTCATCTCTCCCAACTAAAACACTGGAAGTGATAAAAACAAAGCGCCGGTAAACCTTCAAAGCTTACCGGCGTTCTTTTTTTTATGTCATAGTTACTTTCTCTCAATACAGGAACCCGAACATCCATATCGGTATGGAATGTCCCGATGCGTATTCCAGGTCATCTTTCACAAGGTAACCTGATTGAGCTTCCTTGATTTGCTGGCCTTTCTTGTGTTTGCCACCAACCTCGAAAGTGATTCCGTTTATTTCAAAATCAGATATTTTTGAAGATGTGGGTTTACAGACTTGTCTGGTCCAGGCCAGGAAGTTGGTCTCCCGCATATTTCCGCCGTTTATTATTCCGTCTTCTGAGAGCGAATAAGCAATGTTACTATTGCCCAGATACAGTTTTTCTATTTTTCCTAGTATGGTGTCGCTATAGCCTGGATCTCTAAGGGCATTGAACAATCCGGACGTTTCCAGATAACCTATGTAATCCGGAACGACGTTGCGGCTAAGTGACAAATCCCGTCCTAACGTTTCGTTGCTGGGTTTGAAGGGGACGCTTTTGGCTAGTATATACATCAGTTTCTTGAGTTTTGCAGCAGCGGCCACTGTCATCTCTGCGTATTTGGGAATATCGTCCTCAACGTTAGCCAGGATAGCGTTCTGTAGACGGATTTCAGCATCGCCTTCCTTGAAAAATGGATAGAACCCAATTCGGCAGTACTCCTTGTAGTATTTTATTGGCCGATGCTCACCGTATGGGAAATCCACTTTACCTTGAAGAATCTCTTCAAGTGTAGAAGTCTTGAGGTTCCATCCGTTACGGATGTTCAGGAACTCGCGGAATGACAGACCTGGCATCTCATGAGGGATACTGCGGCGACTCAGGTCAGCTTTGTTGCCTTGCTTGAGAGCCAGGAGGCTGCTGCCGGAATAGACAACTTGCAGAGACGGATAGTCATCGTAAATGTTCTTGATCTCGGTGGACCAACCTTTGTATTTATGGATTTCGTCTATATAAAGACGCTTTCCTCCCTGAGAAAAGAAAGAACCGGCCAATTCATAAAGTGTATGGCCTGCAAAGTACATGTTGTCGGCCGATACATAGAGGGTTTCATCAAGATTGTCAAACCGCTTGATGTGCTGAAGCATTAGGGTGGACTTGCCTACACCTTTCTGGCCCATAATACAGATGAGGCGGCTGTTCCAGTTGATTTTATCATGGAAACTGCGGAAATAGCTCATTGGGGTGAGAGAGAGCTTGATGCGGAAAGTGTTGTACAGATTCTCCATAATCGGTCAATTTTCTTGCAAATATAACACTTTGCACTAAAAATAGTGCAGAATATTTGAAAAATTGCACAAAAATCAATGCGTTATCTTCTGTGCAGACTCTCCAATGGGTCATTTCCGGAAGAGATATGCTACGATTGCACCGCTGATGTTATGCCAGACACTGAAAATGGCGCCGGGGATGGTGGCCAAGGGGTAGGCGGCAAAATGCAGGGTGGCAAGTGATGACGCAAGACCTGAGTTCTGCATGCCCACTTCAATCGATATGGCCCGTTTCTTGGGCTCGGACAGTCTGAGCAGATGTCCTATAAAGTAACCCAGACCCAGTCCGCATACATTGTGGAGCATCACCACAAGCACTATTATCATTCCTCCTGCCAGCAGCTTATCGGCATTGGCTGCAATGATTATCGCAACAATGAATGCAATTGCCACCGATGAGAATGCGGGCAGATAATCCACGGCCTTATCGGTAAACTTTGGCCACAGACTCTTAATGATGAGCCCGATGACAATAGGCAGAATCACCACCCAGAGTATGCTCAGCAGCATGCCAAGCACATTTACATGGACACTATGGCCGGCAAGCGCCCATGTGAGCACAGGGGTAAGCAGCGGGGCCAGGATGGTGGATACGCCGGTCATGCCTACGGAGAGAGCCAGATCACCCTTGGCCAGATAGGTGATTACGTTCGATGCGGTACCGCCCGGGCAGCATCCTACCAGTACCACACCCAATGCCAAAGCATCATCGAGCCTGAACACACGTGCCAGCACCCAAGCCAGCAGAGGCATGATGGTGAACTGTGCAAGACAGCCTATGATGATATCCTTGGGGCGGCTGAACACGACCTTGAAATCCTCCAGGTTGAGCGTAAGACCCATACCGAACATTACTACGCCCAGCAGATAGTTGATAACCGTGGGCCGTATCCTTGAAAGCGCATCGGGAAATATGAACGCCAGCACTGCCGCCGCAAATACCAGCACACCCATGTACTTGGATATAAACTGACAGATTCTTTTCATAAACCTTTACCGACGTGCAAAGGTATAAAAAACGACGCATTATTAAACGACCCCTTTGCGTCAAAACGACGCATTGTTAAACGACCCTAATGCGTCATAGATTTGGTCGGTGACGGGCTCAAGCCACTCGTTCGATGCATCGGGCTGCACGTCCTTGTGGTAGGTGAGATGCTGGAACCATGAGTCCCGGGCTGCACCGTGCCAGTGCTTGACCTCGGCGGGGATGGCTATGACGGTGCCGGGAGTCATGGGCACAGCCTCCTTACCCCATTCCTGATACCAGCCGCGGCCGGCAACACAGATAAGCACTTGCACCTGCTTGTGGTGGATATGCCAGTTGTTGCGGCATCGGGGCTCAAAAGTTACATTGTTGACACCGCCCTCCATCGGAGCCAGATAGCTGTTGCCGGTAAAATACTGAGCGTATGCGGTATTGGGCTCACCATTTGGCCAAACCGAAAAATCAACTGTTTTCACTGTCATTGAATGCTAAGAGTCCGATATTCAATAATTTGGCTCTCATTTCAGATTGGCTTTAAAGAATGATTCAATCTTGTCATAGGGGATTACGCCTGCCACGTCATCGTAAAGATCCACGTGCGATGCGCCCGGGATAATCATAAGCTCCTTGTTTCCCTCTACTGCCGATACACCCTCAACGTGTCTGCCGGTCATGCGCTCAAAGGCGTACTCCGAGAAGTAGCGTGAGTGGGCTTTCTCGCCGTGAATGAGCAGAACCGGATTTTCAATCTCCTGGGCCCAGGCCAGCAGAGGCTGGTTCATGAAACTCTGGCATCCTATTACGTTCCAGCCGTCGTTGGAGTTACCGCTGCGTTTGTGGTAGCCGCGCGGGGTCTTGTAGTATGCGTGGTAATCCTTAACAAACCACGGGGCATCGTCGGGCAGGGGATCTATCACTCCACCGGCACGCTTGTATGTGCCTGTCTTATAGTCCTCTGTGCGCTGTGCCGCAATGGCCCTGCGCTTCTCCATTCGCTGAGCCGGAGTGTCCTCACTGCCGAAATAACCCTCCACGTTCACCTTGCTCATATCATACATGGTGGATGCAACGGTTGCCTTTATGCGCGGGTCAAGTGCTGCGGCATTTACGGCCATACCTCCAAATCCGCAAATGCCTATTATGCCTATGCGGTTAGGGTCAACGTTATCCTGAACGGACAGGAAATCAACCGCAGCCAGAAAATCCTCGGTGTTGATATCGGGCGATGCCATACGGCGGGGTTCGCCGCCGCTCTCACCGGTAAACGATGGGTCAAAGGCAATAGTCAGGAATCCGCGCTCGGCCATGTGCTGTGCGTACAGGCCGCTAGACTGCTCCTTTACAGCGCCGAACGGGCCGGTCACGGCAATAGCTGCAAGTTTGCCCTTGGCATTCCTGGGTATGTACATATCGGCAGCCAGCTCAATGCCGTAGCGGTTGCTGAAAGTAACCTTCCTGTGGTCAACCTTATCACTCTTAGGGAACGTCTTGTCCCACTCCTGTGTTAATTGCAGTGTAGTCATATTATTGTCAGTTTTTGTTTGTCCGTTACCAGTGCAGCCCGTGAGCATTACGCCTGTCAGTGCTGCTAAAAAAATCTTTTTCATACCTTCTTACCTAATTCAAAAGCCTCGTCAAGTTTGGGATTACCTTCAATATCGCGTGCGTCGTTAACATCACCGCAGAACAGCGTTCCGGCCAGACGGCTCTTGGGGAAGCACTCTATCCAGCCCATCAGGCCCGATTCGGCCCGCTTGGGAGTCTGCTCCTCATTCTCGGCTGCAGTTGTGAGCAGATAGACATCGCGGAACTGATAGTCCAGCGGATACATTGCGTTCATACGGTCAATGAGGGTCTTCATCTGGCCGCTCATCTCATAATAGTAGATGGGGGTGGCCCAGCAGATGACATCGGCCTTGAGAACCTTGGCCATGATGTCGTTAACATCGTCCTTGATCACGCATCGGCCCAACTTCTGGCAGCCCAGGCAGCCCTTGCAGAACTGGATGTTCTTGCCTACCAGAGATATCTTCTCTACATCGTTTCCGGCGGACTTGGCGCCGTCAATAAACCTGTCGGCCAGCATATCGCTGTTGGAGCCGCTGCGCAGGCTCGTGGAGATTACAATTACCTTTTTCATAATGCTACTTTTTTACCGTTCCTTATATAAATACCATTGGATGGGTTATCAATCTTCTGTCCGCTGAGAGAGTAGTATTCAGTATTATCCGTCCCATTGCTTATTTCATTAACTGCCGTTACGTCCGATGTAAGCGAGAGCGTGACGCTGATATTGCTCTGGCCTGCCTTGAGGAACGTGCTTAGTTCATTCCCTGTAAGACCGTCAATCTTACCAAGGCGGGTATAGCTCCATGAGTTGGAGCCGTAGAATATGCAGATGTTACTGCCGTTGTAGAGTATTACATCGCCGGGCTGGGCTGTAATCTGCTGGTTGCTGGTGGGTAGTGAGAAACCTAAAGCGCCCCATATCTCAAAACCGCCGCTGCTGTTCAGAGTCACGGTTACAGGTCCCTGCTGCAGTTCCTCTATCAGAGTTTTAGTGGCTGCATTATCCACAAGAGTAACACTTTTAGTCTGTCCGTAAATTGTAATATTCATCTTATAATCTAATGTATCCTGGGCCGATATCGCGCTCTCCATAGAGCAACAAGCCATAAGCATTGCGGCCATGATGATAAGTATCTGTCTCATACGTTTGTCTGTTTTTATTACCAATGCAAAGGTAGTTGGCTAGAAGGATAGTAAATTACCGATTTTTGCCATATTTCTACCAATTTCGCATATTATTGCGTATTTTGCACAAAATTTCTACCTTTACGGGCGTTATGAAGAATATCCTGCAGGTCTCAGATCCAAATGTTTACGGCCGATATGTGAACGCTCCGGTATTGCATCCTCTAATAAGCATCGTGCATTATGACGAGGTGTCGCCCATACACTCCAGCCTTAACCGGTATGGTGTTTACGGGCTCTTTATACAGCGCAGTTTCCCCAAGAACCTTACCTACGGCATGAAGATGTTCGATGCGCCTGACGGCTCCATCATTGCCGTGGAGCCCGGCCAGATAGGCGGCCGTGAGGATGATGGCGAGGAACTCTACCTGAGCGGGTGGGCATTGCTGTTCTCGCCCCAACTCATTCACGGTACGGACCTTGAGCCCAGGATGAAGGATTACCGTTTCTTCTCATATTTTGCCACCGAGACGCTGGTGATGGAGACATCGGAGTGGGGCAGGATTACCCAGTTGCTTACACAATTGCGGCACGAGTTGCAGGAGAATGCGGATTCGCCTGCGCTGCGTACGGTGGTGCTGGGATACATACGTCTTGTATTGGAATACTGCAACAGGATATACCTGCGCCAGCTTTCCAAGGAGGACAAGAGCTCATCGGACCTGCTTAAAAGGTTCAACAGCCTGCTCCGGGAATACTACTTTGAGCAGCGACAATTGGATCTGGGAGTGCCATCGGTACAGTACTGTGCCGACCAGTTGGCGTATTCGGCCCGATACTTAGGCGATGTGGTGCACAAGGCTACAGGCGGCACGGCCATAGGCTACATACATTCATTCGTGATTGAGCAGGGCAAGAACCTACTTATGAACGGCCACAACATCAATGAGACCGCCCACCTGTTAGGGTTTGACTATCCCCAGCATTTTACACGCCTGTTCAGGAAAATGACCGGACTGACTCCCCGTGAGTACACAAAGTGACGTATTGGGGTCACATTCCCGTATTATGCATTATGAAAGCATAGATATCAGCCTGTTCCTCAAGCACTTTCTCCAGCGGTTTACCGCCGCCGTGACCAGCCTTGGAGTCGATGCGTATCAGCTGCGGGTTGGGGCCGGCGTTGCAATTCTGCAGTGTGGCCGCGAACTTGAATGAGTGGGCCGGAACCACGCGGTCGTCATGGTCGGCCGTAGTTACAAGTGTGGCGGGGTAGGAGGTGCCGGGCTTGAGGTTATGCAGCGGAGAGTAGCCGTACAGGTACTGGAACATCTCCTTTGAGTCCTCGGAGGTACCGTAGTCAGGTGCCCAGTTCCAGCCTATGGTAAACTTGTGGTAGCGCAGCATATCCATCACACCCACCTCTGGTATTGCCACTGCAAACAGGTCCGGGCGCTGCGTCATGCAGGCTCCCACCAGCAGACCTCCGTTGGAGCCGCCCACAATGGCAAGCTTGCTGCTTGATGTATATCCTTGGGCGATAAGCCATTCGGCTGCACCTATAAAGTCATCGAACACGTTCTGCTTCTGCATCTTGGTGCCGGCCAGATGCCATGCCTCGCCGTACTCGCCGCCGCCTCTAAGGTTAACCTGGGCATATATGCCGCCGGCCTCAAGATACGGAATGCGGCTGGATGAGAATGACGGAGGCAATGATATGTTGAACCCACCGTAACCATACAGATAGATAGGATTGCTGCCGTCCAGCTTTATGCCCTTCCTGTAGGTAAGGAACATAGGTATGCGGGTGCCGTCCTTGGAATTGAAGAACACCTGTTTAGTCTCATAACCCGACAGGTCAAAGTTGGTCTTGGGCTGTTTATAGACTTCGCTGTTGCCTGTCTCTATGTTCCAGAAATAGATTGTTCCGGGGGTGGTGAAACTGGAGTATGAGTAATAACACCAGGGTTCATGAATCTTTGATGAGAAACTGGCACTGCCAACGCCGGGAAGATGCAGCTCCTCAACCTTGCGGCCGTCATTTCTGTCATACAGGTATGCATGCGTGGAGGCATCCTCGGAGTAGAGTGCTATGATGAAACCGTCGGTTATGAAATTGACATCATCCAGAACGCTCTCACCTTCAGGTATAAGGTCTTTCCATACGTTTGGGTTATTGATGTCGGTGACTACCAGCTTGTTCATGGGGGCATCGACATTGGTGTAGAGATATATCTTGTCTCCGTCAGTCTCAACCTGATAGCAGGTGTTTTTCATGTCCTTTGTAATCTGTACAAACTCCTTGTTCTTAGCTCCCGGACGCAGATCCATTACGTAAAGGTTGTTGCCGATGTCGGCTCCGTCCTCATAGAGGAACAGCATTGTCTCCTCTTCATTGACCGATGCCTGATAGAAACGCAACGGCTCTTTCTCGTTCTGATAGAACAGCTTGTCTTGTGACTGTGGTGTGCCTATCTTGTGATAGTAGATCTTGTGTCCCTCGTTCTTGCCGCTGTAGGCGTGCTCATCGGTAGGCTTGTCATAAGCGCTGTAGTAGAATCCGTCCTTATACCAGGCAGCACCGGTGAACTTGGCCCATTCTATGTGGTCATCGAGCAGTTTATGGTTAGCCACATCCATCAGGAAGATCTCCTCCCAGTCACTGCCGCTGCGGGATATGGTGTATGCCATGTACTTGCCGTCATTTGAGAAATAGGTGCCTTTAAGGGCTACCGTTCCGTCATCACTCAGGGTGTTTGGGTCAAGGAACACATGTGGCTCTGATTCGGGGGAATCCATCTCATACATCACGCTTTGGTTCTGCAGACCGTCATTGCGGAAATAGTACCACTTGCCGTTATTCTTGCGTGCGGGCAGACCCACCTTTTCATAGTTGGCCACCTCCTTGAGCCGCTCCAGCAGTCTCTTGCGCTGCGGAAGTTTTTTAAGGTAATGGTCCGTAACCTTGTTCTGGGCCATGACCCACCGGGCGGTTTCATCGGACGCATCGTCCTCAAGCCAGCGGTAGGGGTCGGCCACCTCTGTGCCGAAATAGTTGTCAACTGTGTTGTCTTGGCGCGTTACAGGAACCTTGGGCGCGCAGGCGTCAAGCAGCATTGATCCCATAATGATTGAGGGTATGATTAATTTCTTCATTTACTTGGATAGCTTGTTTTGTTTTCTGCAAACTTACATAAAATTTGGTAATTTTGCAGAGTTATGAATGAGGTTGAACTGATGTCGGCGGACCTTACGCACACGCTGAGTCTCCCGTTTGCCAACGGGGGTATCAAAGCGGGATTTCCCAGCCCTGCGCAGGACTATCTGGAGGAGGCTCTTGATCTTAATCAGGAGCTGATATCCAATCCTATGGCCACGTTTTACGGGCGTGTAAAAGGTGATTCCATGATCGATGCCGGCGTGGAGGACGGCGACATACTGGTGATAGACCGCTCCATCGAGGCTCAGAGCGGTGATATGGTGGTGGGCTATCTGGACGGTGAGTTCACGCTCAAATATGTGGACCTGTCACTCAAGGATACCGGAGTAATCTGGCTGGTTCCCGCCAACAAGAGCTATCCGCGTATCAAGATTACCCCCGAGACCGATTTCCGTATCTGGGGTGTGGTAAGCTACACCATAAAGAAGAGGGTAAATCATATCTGACCTCATTATAATTATAAAAAGTAGTTTCCCATGTACGCCCTTATTGACTGCGACAACTGTTTTGTAAGCTGCGAGCGCGTGTTCCGGCCTGACCTTGAGGGCAAGCCGGTAGTGGTGCTCAGCAACAACGACGGTTGCGTGGTGGCCCGCAGCAACGAGGCCAAGCAGTTGGGCATAAAGGAGGGTACTCCGTTCTTTAAGCTGGCCGATGAGTTCCCGGGCGTAAAGATCGAGGCGCTCTCAAGCAACTACACCCTGTACGGCGATATGTCGGCCCGCATAATGGCGATAGTACGTATGTATGCCCCGCGTGTGGAGGTCTATTCCATCGATGAGTGTTTCTGTGACCTTACCGGAATGGAGCAGACCTTTGACCTAAAGCAGTGGGGCGAGGACCTGGCCGCCCGCATAAAGAAGTGGGTGGGCATGCCCGTAAGCATAGGGATTGGACCTACCAAGACCCTGGCCAAGGTGGCCAGCCGATACGCCAAGACATACGCCGGCTACAACAAATGCTGTGTTATTGATACCGACGGCAAACGCCGCAAGGCGCTCTCCGCTTTCCCGATAGGCAAGGTGTGGGGCATAGGGCGCGCATATGTATCCAAACTGGAGTCATACCGCTGCCGCACGGCACTTGATGTGGCCGACAAGCCGCAGGGATGGATACGTATGCTGTTTCCGCTGCCGTTTGAGAACACCTGGCGTGAACTGAACGGAGTAAGCTGTATTGATACCGCCGAGGTCCGTGACAAGAAGAGCATCTGTACCAGCCGCAGTTTCCCGGGTATGATTACCGACCGCGAGGCACTGCGCACCCACATATCAAACTACGCCAGCCGCTGTGCCGAGAAACTGCGCCGTCAGCACAGCGTGTGCAACATAATGACGGTATTCATTGCCACCAACTGGTTCCGCAAGGATCTGGAGTGGTATCAGGGCATGATGAACGTAACGTTGCGTACAGCATCCAGCAATACCACTGAACTTGTGGCGGCGGCATCGGGCGCATTGGACCGATTGTACCATCAGGGATTGAGCTACAAGCGTGCCGGCGTGATTGTATCGGGCATAACCCCGGACAATGCCGTACAACTGGATATCTTTGAGTCTGATGTGGAGCGCCGCAAGCGTCTGGACAGTATATCACGCACGGCCGACAGCATAAACCGCCGTATGGGAACCGAGACCGTTGTGCTGGCCGCCCAGCAGTATCCCGCCAATCCCAAGACAGGAAAGGCGCCCCATTTCAAGGACGCCATCCTGCACAATCTGCGTACACCCTGCTACACCACTAATCTCCACGATATCATTACCGTAGAATAGAGCGGATCTCGTCCTCGGGGACGGACAGAGTCGTAATGCCCGTAGAGTAGGGGGCTATATCGTATTGGTTGTAGATGAAATCAATAGTGTCCTTGCGGATCTCAAAGTTATCTGACACAAACATGGGCTCATTGCTGAAATATCCGTGCTCATCAAGCTCGTCCCGGCTGCTGCACTCAGCATACTCCAAAAGTTTCTTCTCCAAAATGGGAATCAAAACCTTTTCATAGCCGGGCTTGAAGTAGTTGTCAAGCGTTACAACGCTGCCGTCCTCCAAACGGTAGTTGCGGCAGGTAATGAATGTGCCGCCGTGCGCACCGCCGGTATATTGGTACATGTTTATGAAATGGCCGATGATATCGCGGTTGTTACCGTAATGCACCTCAGTATTTATTACGTATTCATAGTCTATGTCACGCGGCTCAAAACCCTCTTCCTGGGCATATCTGATCTGTTCCCTGTTCTCCTCTTTGAAAATATTCAGCACTGAATCAATGAAATGAATCATTGCGCCGCGTACATCAGTTGTGCGTTTGTCAAAAAGGAAGTAGGATATATCCACGTTGAATGCATCGGCAAACACGGTATCAGTGCCGTGTGCCTTGAGTACGTTCAGGTCAAATGAACATGACGGATGCTCCTGTCCCTGCTTGTAGGGAATGCTTTCCTTGAATGTCACATACTGGAACGCATACTTATCACCCTTTTCCTGGCATGCGGTAAAAGCCAGCACTCCTAACAGAGCTATGATAATCTTACCTGGTTTCATCATTATCGTGTTTTCTGCGAAAATACACAAGAAAAATGGATTCTGAGTATTGATTTGTCGCAAAATGTTCCTATCTTTGCACCGCTTTAACAGAAAAGCGGTATATGGTGCCCGTAGTTCAGTTGGTTAGAGCGTCAGATTGTGGTTCTGAATGTCGTGGGTTCGAGTCCCACCGGGCACCCAAAAAGAGAGGTCGATTTTTTCGACCTCTCTTTTTGGATGCCCGGGGGACTCGGGACATCTTTTTATTTTGCTAACGCAAAAGCGCTCCTTACAGTCGCTTGGCGGCCCTCCGGGACCGCTCTCGCTCGCATACTCGCTTCGCCCCAATACGCTTGTACAAGCGTGACACAGGGAAACGTTCCTATTGTGTCATTTTTTATTTGCTGAAATGGAAGGTGCTGCCGGAGTGCTCCTTTCCGTTCAGTTTCCAGGTGCGTTTTACGGAGAGTTTACGTTCGTTGTGATCTGAGCAGTGGTAGTGGATCACATCGGTGGAGCCATCGGGCCAGTTCAGGGTGATGTCCTCGTCCATATCGGCGGCTCCGTCTATCTCACCGAAACAGAGGCGGTATTCCTTGGGATTGGCTGTGGTGTCAACTGCCTCGGCAAACAGGCCGTACATGAAAGGCATGTATGCTCTGGTATGGATGCTGTCATAAGGGGCCCTGGTATCCTTGACAGAATAAGTCTCACCTTTGAAAGTCAGGGTCATGCCGGGCATATCGGGCTGGATGATTGACTGTCCTGCTGAGTCTGTAGCGTAGATATAGATATTTACGGGTGCCCAGTCAACGATACGATCGTCTTCGATTATCTCACAACCGCTAAAAAAGGCACACACCAATGTGGCAATTGCAAATAAGGTCTTGTTCTTGGACATATGGATAAAAAATAAAAAGAATAATGTACTTTACAGGCGTTCGCCGCAGTGCTTGCAGTAGTTGGCGTTAAGGTCGGTCTTCTCGTTGCAGCGGGGACATCGGCCGTCCTTACCTTTTTTCTTGGTGGTATCTATCATGGTGGCCGATACGATACCGGTGGGTACGGCTATGATAGTGTAACCTAAGATCATCACTATTCCGGACAGAAACTTGCCCAGTGCCGTTACGGGCGTTATGTCGCCGTAACCTACGGTGGTAAGCGTCACTATGGCCCAGTAGATGCTGGTGGGGATGCTGGTGAACATCGTTCCCGGAGTTCCGCTCTCAACTATATACATTATGGTGCCTAATATGCATACCAGCACTACCACGAACATGAAATAGACCAGGATCTTGGTGAGGCTCTTGCGTATGCTCTCAAGCAGCAGGTATCCCTCGTTAATGAATGAGAACAGCTTAAGGACCCTGAATATGCGGAACAGGCGGAAAGTTCGCATCAGCGACAGGTATCTTAAAGGCGGGAAGAATACGCTGAGCAGCTGAGGCAGGGTGGCCAGAAGGTCTATGATACCAAAGAAACTGAGTACATACTCGCGCTTGACCGGTGAGCAATAGACTCTGAGTACGTACTCGATGGCAAAGAGTATACTCAATACATATTCAAGGACAATTATAGCGGCTTTTAGGATACCTGCACCGTTCAACTCCAGATGGATTAGCGCCTGGAATGAAAAGTCGTCAACTTTTACAACACTTTCCAATGATGCCATTACGATGCATAGTGCAATGGCAATCATTATGGTTATGTCAACCGGCTTGGAAAGCGGATCCGTTCCTTCAAACAGTATCCTGTGCAGCCTCTCCTTGTCCTTGATTATGGATATGAGTCTTTTCATTTATTTGTACGGGTCTTTTGAACCGGGTTTCCATGTGCAGCCGCCTGCAAGAATTGGGTAGACTACAGACGGGAAACAGAGACTCTGGTAGATTGTATATTCGTTGTTCTGATAGTTGTCAAGTATGTCTATGTAAGCACGCTCACGCGGAGTGGTGTTACGGCTGATGGCCGGATAGCTGGGATAGTTGCGCACATAGTTGCCGGCACCGAATACCAGGATGCCCGGACGCGGACCCCAGCCCTGCTCAATGGTGTAGGCGCTCTCGCGGTCGTGCGGCCAGTGAACCTGGTTGAATCCCAGGGTGGTCATGTAGCACTTGCCCAGCGGGTTAAGTCCCAGGGCGTAGTCCATCATCTGGCTTACCACGTCTATGTATTCCTGATTTCCGGTGAGTTTCCACATCAGCACAATCGGGAATGTGTACTGTCCCTGAGCAACGTTGCTGCCCCACCAGTTCACGTTCATGGGTGCGCCGTTGGGGTAGGCGTTATCGGCAAAGGCGGCAATCTGCTTATCAACTACCGCCTGCAGGGCATCCTTGAATACCTTTACGGTGGCAGGATCGGTCTTGGATGCAGGTGCCAGTATGTAACTGAAGAAATATGATGTAAGCCAGCCGCGCTCTGCAAATATCTCACTGCCCTGATTGTAGGTGGTGAGAATCTGCTCGGCATCGTGGGCGTGTGCCTTGATGTAATTATGGCACTCGGCGTTGCCGGTCATGAGGTACTTCTCCACATTATAATACATCCGGAATGTGGCGGGCATCTCACGGTTACGCTCGCCATAGACGCGGACCGATGCGTTGTATGCACGTTCTGCACGCTCTACGTATTCCTTGCTCTTGGCCTCATCATAGGGCTTTATTATGCGGGCAAAGTGATAGAACAGTCCCGATGCCCAGCTTGATGTACGCGGATCGAGCACCTCAGACCCGAACAGATGGTCCTCAAAATCGTATGTGGTAAAGGGTGAGTAGCCGTTGGTCTCGGTGCCCCATGGAATCTGACCATCCTCCTCCTGGAAGTATTTCCAGAACATCACGCCCCATTCGGCCTCGTCAAGGATATCGGGTATTCCGTTGCCCTTACCCAGTATGTTGAATTGCTCATCAAACTTGTCGGGGATGTTGAACTGGTCATCGGTAAAGAGGCTGGGGAATGCCTCGAATGTGGTGAGCAGGGTGCTGGGTACATCCATGTGGTAGGTACGGCGGTCGGCATCGCCTGCATCGTGGTAGCCGCCCCATGCCTGGATGGTGGGCTCGTCGCCCTTGACTATCAGGCTGGCCTCGTTGATGCGGTAGTATGTCTGGTAGATGGTCTCGTGGCAGCGCTTGGTGCGGTAACTGAAATCGGAGTAGGGCTCGATGATCTGAATTCCGCAACGCTGGTTAAAAAGTGAACGGAAACTTACGTATGAGAGCTTCTGTGAGAACTGGCCGCCTACGCCGAAGGGGTAGGATGATCCGTATCCGTCTACAACAATCTTGTACGGACCGCCCTCCGGAACCTGGGACAGGTCTATGCGATATACATAATCACCCGAAGAACGGTCATCACCTATCTCTGTAAGTTTGCCCGATGTAACTTTCTTGCCAATCTTGTTTTTCTTTAACTTATATACGGTGTATCCGGGCAGGTCACCTTCAATCTTGCGCACGCCGCCGTCACCCAGATAGATGGCAAAGTTTGCAAAGCGCTTGGTGGACAGGGCACTGTAGGCCACCTGGTTGGTCTTGATGGCCTCACAGTAAACCTTCGTGGGGTCAAACTTGAAACTGTACTTTCCGTATGGGGTCTCAATGCTGTACTTCCGGCCGCTCTTGAGGGTGGGTACGGTTAGATAGACAAAGTGGTCGCACATATCAGCTGCAGCGGCGGTGCGGTTTATGCCAAGCACCTGTGCCCCGTTTACTTTCCATTGAGCGGGATCAGAGATATCAACCTCATTAACATCAAGCGTATCGCTTGTATAGAAAAGTTCAATGACGTTGTCGGCTGCCGTGCGGATCTCTTTGATTTTGAGACTGGCCCATGCCTGGCTTGTTAAAAGCAGCGCTGCTGCGGTAATGATGAAATTCTTCATAAATGGTCAATAATCGGGTTTATCAGTAATGGACAATGCAAAGTAACATTATTATTTGTAATTTTAGGCCAATAATTTAAATACAATTCTATCATGTCTGTCCAAAAGAATCATTCCAGCCTTATCAAAGCAGTTTTAACAGTATGTCTGATGATATGCTGTGTCCAGGCAAACGCGCAGTTCAACATGTTGAGCGGAGAGAAGTCTTCAACCCGCTGGAGTGAGATAAATACCACCAATTATTGGATTATATATCCTCGTGGACTAGACAGTCTTGGCCATAAATATTCAACTCTTCTTGAGTATTATCATCCTTTGGTCAGTAAAAGCGTCGGTTACATGCCAAACCAGCGTTTTGAGAGTGCCTTGCCAGTAGTGTTGCATCCGTATTCACCTGTCACCAACGGAATGGTTGCCCTCGCGCCCCGAAGGATGGAGGTCTTTACATTCTCAGACCCGTACTCGCAGCTGCCGCCACTGCCATGGGAGACTCTGCTTTCTATCCATGAGAACCGTCATGTAGCCCAGCTGGAGTTTGCGGTTTCAGGTTTTTGGCGTGAATTCAGGAAAATATTCGGTGAGGTGGCGCCGCTCACGATAGACGGCCTTTATTTCAATCTGGCATTGGCCGAAGGTGATGCCGTAGTGGCAGAGACAGCCCTGACCAATTCCGGCCGTGGCCGCACAGCCGATTTCCTGGCCTATTACCGTATGGCTTTTGACAACGGCGATTATCGTAACTGGTATCGGTGGCGCTATGGATCGCTGCGTCATTATACACCGGATTATTATACTGTGGGTTATATGACAGTAGCCGGTACCAGATATCTTTATGACGCCCCTTTGTTCATGTCGGAATACCTTAGAGCCATTACAAATCCGTTCCGTTTTAACGCAATGAATTCTGTTGTCAGGTCTTTTTCCGGCCAACGCCTCAAACAGACATGGCGTGAGATAGAAAATGCATTTGAGAGCGAATGGAAGGAACTTGACAGACAGCGCGGACCATTCCAGCAGACCACTCCGTCAGTGAATGACAATAACACATTCTACAAGAGCTACCGCGGTACCGTCCAGATTGACGGAGGTGATCTGATGTCGGTCCGTTCGGCCATGGACAAGGCGGCCCAGCTTGTACGCATCAGTCCTGACGGAAATGTTACTCCTGTGCGTCCGTTCAGCGCTGACAGCAAGTTGGCATATTCTGCCCACACTGGCTGTATCTACTGGTCTGAGGCAATACAGGATATACGTTTTGAACTTCATGGGACATCCCGCATCAGAATGATGAACACCGCAGGCAACAGGATAACCGACTTTACGGAAAGCGGCCGTTATGTCAACCCCGCGGTATCGGATGACGGGCTCAGGCTGGCATGCGTGGAGTATCCGTTGGAGGGCGGATGCCGGATTGTGCTTTTCAGCCTGGATGACAGGACGGAACTGAAATCCTTTGATGTGCCGGGACTTCAGGTCAATGAACTGGCGTTTTCGGGCAACTACATAGTGTTCAACGCTATAAGTGATGCCGGTATGGGCCTCTATCTGACTGACATGAGCAGCATGGTCACGCTCGAAAATCCGGCACCGTTCAAGGTCAGGAGTCTCATATCAAATGGGGGTAATGTATATTTCACCTCCGATAAGAACGGCACATCCGAGGTTTACTCATATACGCTTGCACCTGCCGCTGCCGGTTCGCTGCCACAAGGCGGGACCATGGTTCAGCTTACTAATACCAGATACGGAGCATCGGATCCGTACTTCTGCAACGGAGAACTCTGTTTTTCCGAATTGCAACCGGAAGGCAGGATCCCCGTCAAGGCTGATGCCCCATACAGACGGCAGGTCTCATTTGCGGATCGTGTATCGTATCCTATAGCCGATGCGCTGTCTGCCCAGGAGACAAGGCTTGCCGTTAACAGGCACCAAGTGATGCAGATGCCGCCTGAAAACTACTCCAAGGCCCTGAATGCATTATATTTACACTCATGGGTGCCCCTGTATGTCAATACCGACGGAATACAAGGTTCTATGACCGGTTATGGCTATGAGCGGGCGTCACTGGGTGTTACGGCATTTTTCCAGAATCTTACAAATACCTTTAGCGGAAGGATGGGTATCTCTATACACCCGGATCCGTTCTATCAGCTTAAACTTGATGAGCATGATCTGAATGATAAGAAAACCCGTGTAAAGACATCAACAGGTTTCCACACCACACTTGACTATACGGGACTTCTGCCCAAGATCAGTCTGACATTTGATATAGGTGACCGTCATTCAGCCAAAACAGTCTACGGCATATCTTCACTTAATGACTCCATATATACAGCCAGTGCCGAGTCCGATAAGAAGGGTGTATATGTGGGAGGAAGTGCCATAGTTTCCGTTCCTCTTGTCAGTTCACACAGCGGATGGGTGCGCCGGTTGAATCCGTTTGCCGGTGTGCTGGCCAGCACAGACCAACTTGGTGAGGGATACCGTGCCATCAAATACAATGAGACATGGGATGTGTATGAGCCCGATGAACCTCTTACTGGCGGCATGCACACAAATATCAGGTATATAGCGGGACTTACCGGAGGTATAGAGAGGCCGGTGGCACAGTCTGCCATATATCCCAGGCTTGGAATAGGTGGCGGAATACAGTACTCTCAGAGTCCGTTTGCCAAGTCTGTTTATGCAAGCCTGTACTGTTATCTGCCGGGACTGACATCAATCCAGGGACTTAAGCTGCAGGCAGAGTTACAGTCTAAGAGGCAAATGGCCGGAACTACCGCAGCCGATGTGTGGGGATTCAATATGTTTGACCTTACACCCAGAGGTTTCAATGAGACCGGATTCGATGCATTGTTTAAGCTTTACTCAAAAGACTCATACAAGTTAAGTGCCGACTATGCCATCCCGATGCTCTCACTTGACATGGCATTCAGGCAGTATGCCTACCTGCGCAACCTTGAACTGGTGCCTTTTGCTGATTATGCTGTATCAAGTATTAACGGCAGCAATTATGATATTTACAGTGTAGGAGCTGATGTGCTGTTCAGGTTTGAGAAATTCCTGGTCATGAACAATACACTAAGGATGGGTCTGAGGTTGTCACATAACGGCGGTTCCATCTGTGACAGGATGGGCGTAGACGAGCCTTTTACCGTTAGGTTGGTTACCGGTATAAACCTCTGATTCAATAAGGCGTCACAGTAAAGTGTGTCCTGTCTGTGCGGTTGGGATGCAGGTCATAACCTGTCATGCGCGTAATGTCTCCTGTCTTTGACAGACGCAGTGTCACTGCCAGACCATGGTCTGTACGGGGCGCGCTCATGTTGGATATGTAGTTGCCCAAAGACCATACCGTAAGGTGGACGGCCGCACGTCCGCGGTAATCCGGCAGGGTACGTACCGGTTGGACAACATGCGGATGTCCTCCGATGATGTGGTCAACGCCGTGGCCGTAGAGCCAGTCCTCCAGTTTCTTCTGCGATGCGTCGGGTTGTGTCATGTATTCGGTGCCCCAATGCATGCATGCTATTATGCAGTCGGCCTTGAGCTGGCGTGCACGTGCCAGGTCTTTCCTGATAACGGCGGTGTCTATGTAGTTTACTATGCAGGGTTCTGCCACCGTAATTCCGTTGGTATCATATGTGTAGTTGAGCAGGGCAATACGCATGCCCCCGTGTTCAATGATATAAGGATAGAGTGAGTCGCGCTCGGCCTGGTTGCGGTAGGTGCCCAGATGGGCAATGCCCAGGCTGTCAAGAATATCAAGCGTACGTATCAGGCCTCGGTTACGGCGGTCCAGGCAGTGGTTGTTGGCGGTCAGGAAAACATCAAATCCGGCATCACGGACAGCCTCTGCATACGCATCGGGCGAGCAGAACTGCGGATAACCGGAGTAGGGCGCTCCGCCCAGCGTGGTCTCAAAGTTGCAGACAGCAATATCGGCTGCCTCAATCTGGGACTTGACCAGAGTAAAACAGCCGTTGTAGCTATAAGTTCCGTCGGGTTGTAATGCCGCGTCCAACTGGGCCTTATGCTGCATCATATCTCCTGCAAAATAGAGGGAGATACTGTCAGGGTTCTGGGCCGATGCGCATAACGTGCAAACCAGCCATATCCCGATGAATATGGCAGATCTGGTCACGGATTAATCGTAAATGCACTTCTGACCTGCAAGCAGGGTGTTCTTCATAAGCGAGCAGATGGTCATGGGACCTACGCCGCCGGGAACGGGAGTGATGAAACTGCACTTGGGGGCAACCTCGTCAAACTGGACATCGCCGCACAGACGGAATCCGCTCTTCTTGGTTGCATCGGGTACACGTGTGGTGCCTACGTCTATGATTACGGCGCCCTCCTTGACCATATCAGCCTTGACAAAACCGGGCTGGCCAAGGGCGGCTACTATGATATCGGCCTGGAGGCACTCCTCCTTGATGTTTGCGGTGTGACTGTGGCATACGGTCACGGTGCAGTCACCCGGGTTGGATTTCTGCATCAGCAGGCTGGCCATGGGCTTGCCCACTATGTTGCTGCGGCCCAGTACCACGGCTTTCTTGCCGCGGGTCTCGATGTTGTAGCGCTTGAGCAGTTCCATGATGCCGTTGGGCGTGGCCGATATGAAGCATGGCAGACCGATGCTCATGCGGCCTACGTTGATGGGATGGAATCCGTCCACATCCTTGCGGTAATCAATGGCCTCTATTACATGCTGCTCATTGATATGCTTGGGCAGCGGCAGCTGGACTATGAATCCGTCCACATCAGGGTCATTGTTGAGCTCGGCAACTTTGTCGAGGAGGATTTCCTCTGTTATGTCACTCTCAAAACGGATAAGGGTTGACTTGAATCCGCACACCTCGCAGGCCTTTACCTTGGCTGCAACATATGTCTCAGAGCCACCGTCATGACCTACCAGAATGGCGGCCAGATGGGGACGTTTCTCTCCTCTCTCTACCATTGCGGCCACCTGGGCTGCAATCTCCTGCTTAACCTGTTCGGCTACTGCCTTTCCGTCTATTAATGTCATTATTTTTTTATTTAACCACGAATTATACGAATTTCGCGAATTGGCTGTCGCTTAAAAACATCTTTGCCTGGCCCCAAAACAATTCTTTTAATTCGTGTAATTCGAGGTTGTTAATTATTATCTTCTCATCATTGAACCCAGGTTGGGCAGCTTTGCGCCGGCCACGTTCTTCATCATCTTGCGGGTCTGCTCAAACTGCTTTATCATACGGCTTACCTCCTGGATGGGCTGGCCGCTGCCCTTGGCTATGCGGTTGCGGCGTGACTGGCTCTTATCAAGCAACTCCGGGTTGGCGCGCTCGGCAGGGGTCATAGAGTAGATCATGGACTCAATGCCCTTGAATGCGTCATCGCTGATGTCTATGTCCTTGAGGGCCTTGCCTACACCGGGAATCATACCCATCAGGTCCTTTACATTGCCCATCTTCTTGATCTGACCAATCTGCTCCAGGAAATCGTTGTAGTCAAACTTGCCTTTGCCCATCTTTTTCTGGAGTCGCTTGGCCTGCTCGGCGTCAAACTGCTCCTGGGCGCGTTCCACGAAAGATACGATATCACCCATGCCGAGTATGCGGTCTGCCATGCGTTCGGGATGGAATACATCGAATGCATCCATCTTCTCGCCGGTACCCACAAACTTGATGGGCTTGTCTACTACTGTGCGTATGGAGAGGGCGGCACCACCGCGGGTGTCACCGTCAAGTTTTGTCAGGATTACACCGCTGAAATCCAGGCGCTCGTTGAATTCACGGGCGGTATTGACGGCATCCTGACCGGTCATGGAGTCAACTACAAAGAGTATCTCGTTGGGGCTCACTGCCTCCTTGATGGCGGTTATCTCCTGCATCATCATCTCGTCTATGGCCAGACGGCCTGCGGTATCGATGATGACCACGTCAAAGCCCTTGGCACGGGCCTCCTTTATGGCATTCTGTGCAATCTCTACGGGCTTGTTGTTACCTGGCTCTGTATAAACGGTCACGCCAATCTGCTCACCCAGAACCTTCAACTGGTCAATGGCGGCGGGACGGTAAACGTCGCAGGCTGCCAGCAGGGGCTTCTTGGCCCGCTTGGTCTTGAGCAGGTTTGCCAGCTTGGCGCTGAATGTGGTCTTACCGGAACCCTGCAGACCGGCCATCAGGATTACGGCGGGATGCCCCTTGATGTCGATATCCACGGCCTGGCCTCCCATCAGGGTTGCCAACTCATCGTGTACTACCTTGACCATCAGTTGACCGGGGCGTACCGATGTGAGCACGTTCATGCCCAGGGCCTTCTCCTTAACGGTATCTGTAAACTGCTTGGCTACCTTGTAGTTGACATCGGCATCAAGCAGGGCCTTGCGTACGTCCTTTAGGGTTTCGGCAACATTAACCTCGGTGATCTTACCTTCACCCTTCAGTATCTTAAGTGACCTTTCAAGTCTTTCTGATAGGTTTTCAAACATAGATTTCTATTTTGAGACTGCAAAGTTAGTAAAAAGCCTGCAATTTGCACCCATTGGGGACGGTTCTATTTGGCCCTGATACGCAGTCAGAAAGAATAGTGCACTTAGGGGCCAAATAGAACCGTCCCCAGTGGCAATCGCTGACTTATCTGCCAGCTAGGTAGAGCATCTGATGTATTTCGTCGTTGAATTTGCGGGCTTTGAGTAATTTCTCTATTGTCAGGTGCATCCGGTAGCGCCAGTAGTTGTCTGGGTCGGCAGGTACGTTGATGCGTTCCGAGGATGGATCTTTGGCGCGCAGTTGAGTACTCATGGAGAGCCAGTCCTGCAGCGGGAAGATGGCCAGTATGGAGGGCGATGCCAGATGGGCCGATATGACGCTGGTGCAGGCGGCTGTGGTGGCCTTCCTGGCCGTGATAACGTGGTTGGGCTCCATCTCATCCTCTATCCAGGTGCGCAGTACGCTCATGTCATGAGTTGATGTGGTGCAGACCGACATGTAGGGGTAGGTGGCAGGGTCCGATACGCTTACCCCCATATTCTTGGGCATACGCTGGACCTCAAGTGACAGGATGCGCAGGCGGTCCATTACATCGGGTACGCAAGACGGAATCATACCCAGATCCTCGCCGCAAACCAGCATATCGGTGGCGTCAATCAGGGACGGAAGTTTGGACATTGCCGATTCGAACCAGAAAGTATTGTTACGGTTGTAGTAGAAATCGTCATGCAGGTGGCGGAATGCGGCCTGCTCATTGGCCGGAAGTTGTCTGAATACATCGGTATCAAAGGCGTTGATGCGCGGATGATACGTGCCCGGACGGTGTGTGTCCTCAAGAAACAGGACATTGGTTTCTGGTGTACCTGCCGGTGGAACGGCATGCAGCGCCGGGTTGAACGGAAATCCCTTGTTCCACATCTCCTGCGGAGTGTATGTAAGGGCGGGATTGAATCGTCCCATCAGTCCGCTGTGGTATTGCAGAGGAATCTCCCAAATCCTGAAAAATCCCAACAGGTGGTCTATGCGGTAAGCGTCAAAGTAATCCGCCATCTTGCGGAACCTGGCTACAAACCATGAGTAGCCGTCACGTGCCATATTCTGCCAGTTGTATGTGGGCATTCCCCATTTCTGGCCATCAGTAGCGAATGCATCGGGCGGAGCACCGGCCTGACAGTCCGTGTGGAACAGTTCCGGGTGAATCCATACGTCAGAACTGTGGCGGTTGACTCCTATCGGTATGTCACCTTTGAGCAGAATGCCCTTTCTGTTGGCATATTTCTTTACGTCCGACAACTGCTTATCCAGATGGTATTGAATGAAATAATGCTTGCAAATCTCCCGGTAACGGTCATTGCCGGGAATACAGTACTTCTTGAGCAGGCCAGGTGAGTATCGGGCTTCCTTCCACATGTTAAAATCGGCAGTGCCGTATTTGTCCCGCAGGTAACAGTAGAGCGCATAGGGCTCCAGCCAACTGCGGTTGGCGTTGAAGAAAGCCTTGTAATCCTTGCTTTTCATGCACTGGTCACCGAGCTCGGCATAAAGACGGTCCAGGTACTCGCTCTTGAGCCTGAAAACCCTTTCGTAATCTATGGCTTGCAGGGAGTTGAGCTCATTGCGTTCCTGGTGGGCTCTTCTTAAAAAATTCTTGTCATCGGGAGTGCCTATGAGCTCCAGGTCAATATATATCGGATTCAAGGCAAATGATGAGTTTGCGCTGTAAGGATATGAGTCCCGCCATGTTCCTGTCATTGTCGTGTCGTTGACAGGAAGGGTCTGGATGACGCTCTGACCTGTTGATGCGGCCCAGTCAACCATCAGTTTAAGATCCGTGAACTGGCCTATTCCGTAATCCCTATCTGACCTGAGTGAGAATACGGGGATGGCAGTCCCGGCCCCTTTCCAGCGGGGACGGTTGTTATGACGCACGTATGGTATGGCTACGGTGCGCTGTTCCATCTCGCTGCCCTGCCAGTCTTTCCAACGGTCAGAGAGAACCAACCGCTTGGCTCTGGTATAGGGGATGGAGTGGAGCGAGCCCTCCTCTCTGCGGGTTATGGCGCCGTCGGTCTGAACCATATAGCTGTATGTGATATCTCCGGCCGAAGCCTCATCATCGTCCAGATCAAAATCCGTGAACCAGGTACCGGAACCGTTGTTGTTCATCTCTATACATTGCTGGGTCCCGTCGGCCATGTTGAGACAGAGATAGAGATTCTCTCCCCAGCGAGTGATGTATTCTATTTGAAAGTGTATTCTCATCCGAAAGCAATAACTACGTTTACAAAATTATAATAAGGTTTTCAACCGTTTTCCTAAAGTTATCAACAATTGCCAAAAAAGCGTGTTATTTTCTTTTTCAATAAGGCACGCAAAATTATTTTTGCTAACACGTTAAAACAAAAATAAACAATTTATAACCAAAACAGTTAATAATCATGGATTTAAAGCAGGAAGGCATTTATGATGCCAGTACACTGGGAAGCGGAAAGATGCTGGTATTGGGTTTCCAGCACATGTTCGCTATGTTTGGTGCTACGGTACTTGTTCCGATTCTGACAGGCCTGTCAGTGTCAGCAACATTGCTTTTTGCAGGTATCGGTACACTTATTTTCCACTTGTTCACTAAATTCAAGGTTCCGGCATTCCTCGGCTCATCATTCGCCTTTCTGGGCGGTTATGCGGCAGTCAAGAGTTTTGGAGTTGAACTTGGTATGAGTGAGAGTGTTTCTCTTACATATGCCTGCATAGGTGTTTTCTGTGCCGGTTTGCTCTATTTCGTGTTGGCTGCGCTGTTTAAGTTCTACGGTGTGCGCCGTACTATGAGATTCTTTCCGCCCGTAGTAACAGGCCCCATCATCATCTCCATCGGCCTTATCCTGTCATCAAGCGCCATCAACAACTGCCAGGCCAACTGGTGGATTGCACTGCTTGCCATTGCCATCATCGTGGTATGCAACATTTTCGGTAAGGGTATGATAAAGATCATTCCCATCATACTGGGTGTTATCGGCTCATACGTTGTGGCAGCATGCTTCGGTCAGGTAGACTGGACAAACCTTAAGGAGGCTGCATGGTTCGGAATGCCTTTCCAGATGGAGAATACGGCGTTTGCAGTATTCAAGAACCCTGACTGGTCATTCATGTGGACCGCAATAATCGCAATCGTTCCCATTGCATTCGCCACAATGATTGAGCATATAGGTGATGTATGCGCCATATCTTCCACCTGTGAGCGCAACTTCATAGCCGATCCCGGTCTGCACCGCACTCTGATGGGTGACGGTGCCGCTACGGCTCTGGCCGCCCTGTTTGGCGCTCCCGCCAATACTACATACGGTGAGAATACAGGTGTACTTAACCTGACCAGGGTATTTGACCCCAAGGTAGTACGCATTGCAGCCTGCCTGGCAATCATATTCTCATTCTGCCCCAAGTTCGCAGCGCTTATCTATGCAATGCCTACAGCAACCGTAGGTGGCGTGTCACTGGTACTTTACGGCATGATATCTGCCGTGGGTGTACGTAACCTGGTTGAGAACAAGGTTGATTTCACAAACAACCGCAACGTGCTCATTGCCGCCCTGATTCTGGTGCTTGCCATCGGTATCAATTACGGCCCCGGAAGCATCACATTCGGTAAGGTTTCACTGTCAGGTCTGGCAGTTGCCGCTCTGGTTGGTATCATTCTGAATGCTGTTCTCCCCGGTAACGACTTCCACTTTACGAGTGACTATGCCAGCGGTAAGCGCGCTGAGGCTGAGGGTAAGGATCTGCCCGAGGAGTTCCGCAAGCCTCTGCATGACGATCCCAAATACAACGGATAAATATCATTAATTATCATACATTTTATTCAACTAAACATTTTGATATGAAAAAATTTGTAGCTTTTGCAGGATTCAGCCTGCTTGCAGTTGGTGCTTTTGCACAGACCAATTTACAGGTATTCTACGATTTCGGTGAGGATCGTAAGCACGTTACTTCAACACTTGAGATGTTCAAGGGCGATGATTGGGGTAGCACATTCTTCTTTGTTGACTATGACTATGCCGATAAGGATACACGAGATCTCAAGACCTATGGTGCAAGAGGCAGCTATTTTGAGATCGCACGCGCCCTTAATTTCTGGCAGGATTCTGATCTGGGTGCCCTGAGCGCACACATCGAGTTCAATGCAGGTGTAGGTTTCGGAAGCCGCAACTGGTTGTTCGGTGCTGAATATTTCCTGCACAACGATGATTTCTCAAATACATTCACATTTGAGTTGTTGTACAAGACCTTCAAGGGTTCAGAGAGCCACCTGCCACTGCAGTTCACATTTGTTTGGGGTATGCAGAACCTCTTTGGCGTAGAGGGTCTCAAGTTCTCAGGCTTTGCCGATGTATGGGGTGAGGATGGTCCATATGCTGACAAGGACAAGAGACAGAATTCACTTACATTCATATCAGAGCCTCAGCTTTGGTACAACGTAGGTTCACTTTTCAACTGCCCCAACTTCAATGTAGGTTGTGAGGTTGAGTTGAGTAACAACTTTGCCGGTAACCAGGGATTCATGTGCAATCCTTGCCTCGGTGCCAAGTGGGATTTCTAATTGTCTGAAAGGATACATATTTCTTAATATATAATATTATGTCATTCCTTAAAGTCTTAGGTTTTGATCCTGCCAAGCATAATGTCAAGACTGAGATTATGGCAGGTATAACCACATTCCTGACAATGGCATATATCCTTGCAGTAAACCCCGATATTTTCGGAGCGCTGGAGGGTATGGGTATGCCTAAGGGGGCTGTTTTTACAGCAACCGCTCTGGCTGCAATAGTAGGTACATTGGTGATGGCTCTTTATGCCAAGAAGCCGTATGCACTTGCTCCCGGATTGGGTTTAAACGCATTCTTTGTCTATACTGTATGCCTTACCATGGGATACAGCTGGCAGTTTGCATTGACAGCCGTTCTGATAGAGGGTATCATATTCATCATCCTTACCGCAACCAACATCCGTGAGGCTATCATCGATGCCATCCCGGCTGCAATGAAGAGTGCAGTCAGTGCCGGTATCGGTCTGTTCATTGCTTTCATCGGCATGGTAAATGCCGGTATAATTGTTGATGACGGAGGTACAATCATAACCCTTGGTACCATCACAAGCGGTCCAGCACTGCTGGCTCTGATAGGTCTGGTCATCACATCCGTGATGATGATACTTAAGGTGCCCGGATCAATCCTTATAGGTATCATCGTTACCGCTATAATCGGTATACCTTTCGGTATCACCAAGTTTGACGGTGTGGTAAGTTCAGTGCCTTCAATTGCACCTATCTTCTGCAAGTTTGAGTGGCATAACATCTTCTCAATCGATATGCTGATCGTTGTGTTCACATTCCTGTTCATTGATATGTTTGACACAATCGGAACCGTTATCGGCGTATCAAAGAAGGCCAATGCCATCAATCCCGACGGTACCATTCCCGGCGTAAAGAAGGTTCTGATGGCCGATGCAATCGCCACCGTTGCAGGCGCTGCTTTCGGTACAAGCACAACTACCACTTATGTTGAGAGCGCATCAGGTGTTGCCTCCGGCGGACGTACAGGTCTTACCTCATTTACAGTAGCAATCTGCTTTGCAATAGCACTGTTCTTTGCTCCCGTATTCCTTGGTATCCCGTCAGCCGCAACTGCTCCTGCTCTGATTCTGGTAGGTGTCATGATGATGTCATCAATCAAGGATGTAGACTTTGATGATTTCTCAGAGTGCGTTCCCGCCTATATCACAATGGTTGTGATGCCTCTGGCATACAGCATCTCAGACGGTATCATGCTGGGTCTTATCTCTTACGTTGTACTGAACGCCCTTAGCGGTAAGTTCAGCAAGATAAGCATCATGATGTGGATCCTTGCAATCCTGTTCATACTGCGCTACTGTTTCCTGTAGCAGGCGGTTAAACTTATAAAAGACCGGGCGGTTCCATTAAGGAGCCGCCCGGATTCTTTTATATCAGTAAGGACAGGTCATTCGTTTATCCTGAGAACTGCTCCGGTTGCGGTGTCAAATGTGATTTTGGTATCGGCGTTGCGTCCCATTATCGAAGATGATATGACTTCAACATTGCCGAACTGGGCTATCTGAATCTCTTTCTCGTAGAGACTGATCCGGTTGTTGTATATTTTTATTGTAGCGCGTCCGGGTATACGGTAATATAGGAACTGTGCCGTACTCTTGCTTTTTCCTGACTTGCCTGAACCGTTTTTGCCTATTGCTGTAGTATAGTTGTCCAGCATCTTGTTGTCTGCTATATCAATCCACACCGGCTCTCCGGCCAGATTGTCAACAGGCAGCACGCCCAGTTTGCCGGAGAAACGGAACAGTATCTGTCTTGTAACCGGCGCATCGGGAGTGACATCTATAGTGAATGTGTGCTCTTCGGTCTCTGAAGTTCCGCTGAAAAGGGTAAGGAGTGCCGTTTCCTGCTCATTGAGAGACTCAAGCATGAACTTGAGCGACTCTCCGTCAGTAGGTATGAAATCGGCTTGTCCGCGGGTTATGGAATTACGGCTTTCACGGATATTGTATATCTCCTTGGCTACCAGTTCTGCCATCTTGGCGCTTGATCCTGCCATCAGGATCTCCTCGGTCATATAATCCTGAGGGTTGGGAGCCTTCTCTTCAGCTCTGATGAGAGCGGGCGTGGCGGAAGCATCGGACTCATTTGACCTGATGCGTGTGTTTACGGTTGCCAGAATACCCTGGTCTGTCAGTTCAAAATATGGTCTGTTGCCTTTTTGGGGAAAGGTAAGTGTGTAGAGGTGGTCTTTGTCCGGTACTCCTGACGTCGAAACCTCAACCGCAGTGATTTCCCAAACCTCTTCGGCTTTATCCCTGACATTACTCATTCTGAGATAACGCTCGGCATAACGTGAGAATTCACCTGGCTTGAATGTGCTCTTGCGTGTGGTCACAGTTACGGTAAGTTTAGTCTTGGGCAGCCAATATGAGACGGCATCCTGAGTTATTCCGGGAGAGTAAGGTGCAGATGTGCCCTGCGCCGCCACAGGCATGAAGCATATGGCCAATCCCGTCAGAAGGGTTGATTTGATGATATTCATATTCATACTTTTTCAATATTGAGCCATACCTTGGGGAGGTATGATATTATATCGGCCGATGTCATGGCTGTCTGGCTCAGTGAGGCTGCGGCCATGTCGCCTGCCAGTCCGTGCAAATATACGGCAATTATTGCTGAATCTTCTGCACTGTATCCCTGTGCAAGCAAAGCCAGGACTATACCGGTCAGTACATCGCCCGATCCGCCGGTGGCCATTCCTGCATTGCCTGTCGTGTTTATGTATGCCTTACGGTCAGGCAGTACTGTTACTGTCGGTGCTCCCTTAACTACCAGAGTAAGGCCTTTTCTACACGCCAGCCCAATGGCATTCGATGTCATTCGGGCGCAGTCATCGGTCTTTTCTGTCAGCCTGGCCAACTCGCCGGGGTGAGGCGTTATGACAGAACCTGACGGTATGTAGTCAAGCATGTGACAGTTCTGTGAGATTATGTTCAGGGCGTCTGCATCCAGAACCATAGGGCAGGAGATGATCTTAAGCAGTTTGTCCAGAATCGCAGTCTGTGACTCTCCTTTTCCCAATCCTGGACCGGCGCCGACTGCTGAATAACGGCTCAAGTCCGAAGAGGCATACATCTCATCGGTCTGTAAAACCATAGCCTCAGGTACAGAAATCTGGATTATGTCATTGTTTACGGGTGGGGTGCATACAGTAAGCAGTCCTACTCCGGAACGCAGACAGGCTCTTGCCGACAGCACGGCCGCGCCAGCCATGCCATGACTGCCCGCATATAGCAGTGCATGTCCGAAACAACCTTTATGTGCCCTGGGGTTACGTCTTTTTAGCAGGCCTCTGATATAGTCCTGATCCACGGTCCGGATGCGCTCTGCGGGAAGCAGGCTTTCAAGCATCCGTCTGGTCTCTTCTATGTATGCTTGGTCCGTCATTTGGCAATTGTACATGGCAAATGTACGCTTATTTTGTTAAAAAAAGGCCTTTCTGGTGAGAGTGAGTTGTAAAATAGGGTGGATTGCTCTGTTTTTAGTATCTTCGCATAATTAATAAATTGCATATGGAAACCATTCAGGTAAAGGACAAATTATTCGTTCCGTTTCTTAGGGAAGAGGAGATTCAGAAAGAAATCAGGAGAGTGGCATCTGAGATAAACCGTGATTATGAAGGCAAGGAACCTCTTTTTCTTTGCATTCTGAACGGTTCTTTCATGTTTGCTTCAGACCTGCTTAAGAATGTGACCATACCCTGCAACGTCTCATTCGTAAAACTGGCTTCATATCAGGGAACAGACACCACAGGTAATGTTAAGGAACTGATGGGACTTCAGGATTCGGTTGAAGGCCGTCATGTGATTATCGTTGAGGACATAGTGGATACCGGTTATACCATGCGCGATATTCTGGGTTCTCTTTCTGATAAGAATGCCGCATCGGTAGCAGTTTGCGCCCTGCTTTGCAAACCCGATAAACTTAAGGTTGATATTAATCTCAAGTATCTGGCTATGAATATTCCAAACGGCTTTATCGTAGGATACGGTTTGGATTATGACGGTTTCGGCAGGAATTTACGTGATATTTATAAGATATTGAAATAATACAGTTTGCGATGGACAACATAGTGATATTTGGAGCCCCGGGCTCAGGAAAGGGGACTTATAGTGCTGCCCTGGTAGAAAAATTCGGTTACAATCACATATCAACGGGGGATGTACTTCGTGCAGAGATAAAAGCCGGAACTGAGCTTGGCAAGATTGCCGAAGGATTTATAGAAAAAGGACAACTAATCCCTGATGACCTTATAATTGATATGCTGGCAAGCGTCTATGACACGATGCTTGACGGTCCGGGAGTGATATTTGACGGATTCCCGCGCACAATAGTCCAGGCCAAAGCCCTTAAGGACATGTTGAAAGCTCGTGGCGAAAGAATAACTGTAACACTTAACCTTATAGTCAGCGAGAATATCCTGATGGAGAGGCTGCTGAACCGTGCCAAGATAGAAGGCCGTTCCGATGACAACGAGGAAACAATCAAGAAACGTTTCAACGTCTACTATACCCAGACTCATCCCCTTATTGAATGGTTCAAGAAGGAGGGAGTCCTGTCTGAGTTTACTTTCAAGGGCGACAAGGACCTGATGATAAAGGAAATAATTGAGAAGGTGGAGTCAATCTGACCCCACCTTATTTTAATATATGGCAGAATCGAATTTTGTAGATTACGTAAAGATTTTCTGCAGGTCAGGAAAAGGCGGGAGAGGCTCCGCTCATCTGCGGCATGACAAGTATATACCCAACGGTGGTCCAGACGGCGGCGACGGCGGCAAAGGAGGCAGTGTGATACTCAGGGGAAACCGGAACTATTGGACATTGCTTCACCTGCGTTATGAAAGACACGCGTTCGCTGAGAATGGCGGGAACGGTGGCAGCAACAAGTGTTTCGGCAAGGATGGTAAGGATGTTGTCATAGAGGTTCCATGCGGCACAGTGGCATACGATGCAGAGACAGGAGAGTATCTGTGTGATATAACTGATGACGGTCAGGAAGAGGTCCTGCTCAAAGGTGGCCGTGGCGGTTTGGGTAACTGGCATTTCCGTACTGCCACGCGGCAGGCACCCCGTTTTGCGCAACCTGGTGAACCTGCTCAGGAACGGATGGTGGTGCTGGAACTCAAGTTGCTGGCAGACGTAGGCCTTGTGGGCTTTCCTAACGCCGGCAAGTCAACACTGTTGTCAGCGATTTCAGCGGCTAAGCCTAAGATTGCCAACTATCCTTTTACTACTCTTGAACCCAATCTCGGAATCGTGTCATACCGTGACGGAAAATCATTCGTCATGGCTGATATTCCGGGCATCATCGAGGGGGCCAGTGAGGGAAAGGGACTGGGACTCAGATTCCTGCGTCATATAGAGCGTAACTCACTGTTGCTGTTCATGGTCCCCGGTGATACGGATGATATCAAACGTGAATATGATATCCTGCTCAATGAACTGGCGCAGTTTAATCCCGATATGCTTGACAAGGAGCGTGTCTTGGCCATAACCAAGTGTGATCTGATTGATGAGGAGCTGATGGGTTTGCTTGAACCTAACCTTCCGGCTGATATTCCACACGTTTTTATATCGGGAGTGAGCGGACTGGGACTGCAGCAACTCAAGGATGTGCTTTGGAAGGAACTGAACAGTGAAAGTAACAAGCTTGATTCTACCTGGAGAACCGAGCATATTGTACATCGCTCAAAGGATGCCGCCGAACTGCATAGTGAGTTGGTTGCAGCCGGTGCTGATTTTGAATTTGATTTTGATGAGATTCCGGATGATGATTCCGATGAGGATTTGGAAGAGGTGGAGGTGGATTTGGATTGATATTGGTATCTGTTTGAAAATTTTTAAAAAAAAAGTTCTTTTCCTTTTTAACTTTTATTTTTACCGTTTATATGATAGTTGTATGAATTTGTTTTGACAATTCACCTTTTACTAATTAATAACTTAAAACAAAACAGAAATGAAAAAGATGTTTTTGGCAGCTGCCCTTATGGCAGTAGTTTCTCTGGCCAACGCTCAGGCTCCGGCCAATGCTCCTTACGGAGTTAAGTCAGGTGTTTACACAATGTCTATGGCTTTCGGTGACAATGAGATGATCACTGAGTATTATTTTGATAACTACGGCCTTAAGACCGCTCAGGTTCAGGAAGGTGGTGGTATGATGGGTATGGGCCAGGAAGGCAAGACCCGCACCATTACAGATAAGGACGGTGCTACCATCCGTATCAACGATGAGGCTAAGACTGCTACCAAGTTCCCCGCTGGTGGTCCGATGGGTGGTTTCGGCGGTGGCCGTGCCCAGATCAACTGGAACAATCTTACCGATCAGGTAAAGAAGGATAACAACATTAAGGAACTCGGTAAGGAGACTATCGCCGGTAAGGAGTGCACCAAGTACTCAATGACTACCGAAGGTTTCCAGGGCCCGCAGGAGCAGACTGTATGGATCTACAAAGGCATCCAGCTCAAGAACGAGATGAGCTCAGACTTCGGCACATTCGGTGCAACTTGCAAGAAGTTCGAGGAGAAGGACGTTCCCGCTTCAATGTTCGAGGTTCCCGCCGGTGTTAAGGTTGAGGAGTTCGATATGTCACAGTTTGGCGGCTTCGGTGGTTTCTAATCGAGCCTAAAAAAAAGAAAGGTCGCCCATACGGCGGCCTTTCTTTTTTTTTAGACCCGGTTAGAAACCCGGACCTTTTTTTAATTTGCTACGCAAATGCGCTCCATTTCATTCCGCTTGGCGGCCCTCCGGGCCGGGGCCCTGCCCGGCCCATTCCTTTTTTTAATTTGCTACGCAAATGCGCTCCATTTCATTCCGCTTGGCGGCCCTCCGGGACCGCGGTCTCGCTCCAGGCATTCGCTCGCTCCAATACGTTTGAACATGCGTATTTTTTTTATATCTTTGCAGCGAATACATTCTTTTTGGGGCTGTTTGGCTTTGACAGCAGATAGAAAAGGTATGTAAGCAGGCAGTGCTCTGTCGGTCCGCACTATAAAAAGATCGGCAACAATTATCTGGCAACAACAACTTTGCTCTTGCTGCTTGATCGAAGTACAGTAGATCTGCTTAATCACGGCACAAGGTGCTGTGACAAGACATCACCCGGAAGCTCTTGCTCCGAAGCTCGTCGATACGGTGGTGCAGTCAAATCGGGGATAGTTCCTTTCGGCTTCGCGTAAGGGATGAGATTTTAGAAGATAAGGTTATGGCCCGGTAGCTCTATCCAAGTCATGGCTCGAAAACTCAAGTAGAGATAAGCCTGTAGAAAGCATATGGTTTCTCTGTTTGGACGAGGGTTCGACTCCCTCCAGCTCCACATGCAAAAGAAAGACCACCTAACGGCGGCCTTTCTTTCGTATGTGGAGCATGTGACCTTCTTTTATTTCGCTAACGCGAAAGCGCTCCATTTCATTCCGCTTGGCGTCCTCCGGACGCTCTCGCACTCCGTGCTCGCCCCAATACGTTTCCTTGTGCGTAATAAAAAGTTTCCCTATTTTTGAGGTGATTATGGATAAATCACTTGTTGAGTATATTGAGGGACGGATCATTCCTATGTATGACGGGTTTGATGCGGGTCATGGACGTGAGCATGTCAGGGCGGTGATTGAGGAGGCTGTGCGGCTGGCGGGGTTCTATGATGTTGATGCGGATATGGTTTACACTGCGGCGGCTTATCATGATACGGGGCTTTGCGTGGACCGTAAGACGCATCATCTGGAATCTGCCAGGATAATACGTGCGGACAAGAGGCTGGGGGACTGGTTCACTCCCCATGAGATTGAGGTTATAGCCCAGGCGGCCCAAGACCACAGAGCATCATCGGACCATGAGCCCAGAACCATCTACGGTAAGATAATTGCTGAGGCTGACCGCCAGATAATACCGGAGAGCATCATTCTCAGAACTGTCCAATACGGATTGGAACATTATCCTGATCTTGACAAGGAAGGACATTGGTTGCGTACCTGTGAGCATATGGCCCAAAAATATGATGAGGGCGGATATCTTAAACTGTGGATTCCCGAGTCCCGCAATGCAGAAGGGCTGGTCCGCCTGCGTGATATCATACATGATAAAAGCCGCTTCAGAGAGTATTTTGAAGCGGCTTATGAGAGTGCTGTAACGGGTAATCAGGGATTATAGATGAATTTCCGGCGGTTTCTGATATAGATCTGTCCCGGTTGCATCTCCGTTACCGGTTGCCCCAGCAGATTGTAAATTCTTTCACTATTCGCATCACCTGAAGATACGGGTTCTATCCAATCTATAACCGTCTGGATATATAGTGAATCCGTAGTGATATGGAAGTTTCTCTTTCCGATACTCGGACGGTTCATTAAATATGACTTGCTTCCTCCATCCGGATAAAGACCCACACTCTGAAATTCCCTGTGCATGCAATAAACAAGAGTATCCGCCCAGCTGTCATCAGCGGCTGTCAGAATTACACAGCCGTTTTCTTTATTGCTTAGTTTGAAATTGGCGTGAATATCAGTACCGTTGTCATTATCACACCAGATGACCTGATAACCATTGGCCGGAATAATTGTTCCGGACGGAATCCTGTACTTGTGGGGAGTGCCGGGGGCGTCTGACAGATACATTCCACTTACATCGTAACTCTTGTCTGTGGAATTGTACAGTTCAATCCAGTCATGTTTCTTGAAACCGCTATTCATGTATATGCCATTTCCGGCACTTACCTCATTGATCCTTACAGGCTTGATTGTGGTCTCTTTTGGCTTGAATACCGCAATCAGGGTTTCATCATAGGACGATTTCATCCTGTAACTGGGTTGAGTTGATATTGTTGTCCCGTATTCATTCTGCCATCCGCTGAACGTATAGCCTTGGGGTGCTGTTGCAGTTACTGTCGAAGTTGTAAGTATAGGGCCTTTGTATCTGCCAGTAGGTATCAGCAGACCGTTAAGTGTTAATGTGGCCTGGGGAATGTTCGATGAAATCGTTTTGACCGGCGAATAGTAACCGGTAGTGGTTATGTATTGCCAGGACTTCAGCTGGTTTATTTTGTTGGTGAGATAAGAATAAGTGATATTGTTGATCATATCAATGTCTCCCTGAGGGCTTTCATTGTTGAAGGCCATCTCACGAGCCGCTCTTGTGCTTAACTCCATGATAATGGGGTGCAGATAATCCGGGTTTAATACCGAACCGGCCATTATGCAGTAGCTGTCAACGAACAGTTTGTTGAATGTGCTGTTCCTGAGCATGTTGTGGAATAGGGTGACAATGACAGTCCTGTATTCTTCGGAGTCAAATACGGTGAATGGATTATCGTTGATGTTGGCTCCGTAACCCAGAATGTTGTCTAAATCAAACAGTATGAAACGGAACTGTCCGTCCGGCTTGCGACGGAAAACCTTGACGTTATTTCTTGGCCAGTCCGAATTGTACAGAAGGAATTCTACTGCCATATAGTTGGCAAACTCTTCAACATCAACCAGTTGGCATATTCTTTTGTATGTGTCCGGATTGTCTGAGGTCCTGGCCAGTTCCAGCCATTCATCCCAAGCATCAGCATCACCTTGGGACTGAATGTATCCGTATCCGTGACCGGTGTTGCCGCTTTTATGGTCTATCTTGAAGAAATCCACATCATCTTCATCCAAACCGTAGTTGGAGTATGCATAATCCTTGTTGTTGGGTTCGCGTAAATTCAGCACTCCTTTATATACACCGTTTACATATTGATGAACCGGTTGGTATGACTGGCATTCCAGATTTACTCCTGACCTTATGATTACCTGCTGAATGGCTGCATCCCTGAAACGTGCCACATTGGAGTTCCCTCCGTTACGTATCTTCAGGGCCTTGTATTTGTTAAACTGCTTATCGGCAAAAGGTGTGAAAGGCAGAAAATTGTCATAACCGTATTTTTTCTTTACTTCGACCTTAAGGGAGTGGGGTTCGAATGCACGGCTGTAACGGCCTGAATTGCATATCTCAACCTCTTGGTTTATTACCATCCTGTTGGATTGGTCAATCACTTCCAGATTGGCAGGCCGGTCCCAATCCCAGTTCCAGTTGCACAAATCTGTCTGACCGTTACCTGCCAGTCCGTTAGGTCCTTTTGCCCAGATGCCATATGCCGTACTATAAAGGTTGTCATTGGATGTAACAACCGATATGACCGGTATTCCGTATTGGTTTTCGGTCCTGATATATGTTCTGGTGGCTACAGGTCCGGGCAGCATTCCGTCCTTATATAAACGGAAACGGTAAACCTTGGTGTCGTCGACAGTGTGTCCTCCGTTGCTGACCTTGACTTGCGGGTTGTCGGGAGTGGGCAGAGAGCAGTCTTTGGTGTAATATAAGGTGGCTCCTTCCGGTATATCTACATAAAAATAGAACTGTTCGGTAAACAGTTTGGAGTCGACATCTATCTGCGGGGCTGGCAGCTGGATCGAAGCGAATCTGCTTGTGGCGTTTGTGGCTGAAGGGGTGGGGTAACCGGTAAGTCCCCATTCGGCACCTCCGTCGGTCTTTCTAGCCCATGAAATACGCGCTGGAACGAACGGATAGACCTCCTTTATCCTGATGTCGCCATTCCTGTCAGAAAGCATTATGAAAGATTCCTGAGTATTGTCATCATAATTGTTTTCAAGTTTGAAATCCAATTGATCAGGACAATAACTCTCAACATGACCGAACCATAGTGTAAGGTAACCATGTGCTTTTATGATTCTGGTGCGGTCTCCGAGCGGACATTGCTGCGGGTTGTCAGGATCATTGCTGAGATACCATCCTCTTATGTCAATGTCGTCGTTTCCGGGATTGTAGAGTTCAATCCAACTTCCGTAGTTGAATGACGGATCCAGGAACATGTCTACATTGGCAGGCATAATCTCATTAATGACTAAAGCCGACTCATTGTCTGAGCCGGCTACTATGTCGTTAAAAGGTAATGCTGTTATAAAAGTTAACAGCAGCCTGATTAAACTCCTGCTGTTCATAGATGTTGCTTATCTTGCGTAATTGATGGCGCGGGTTTCGCGGATGACAGTGATCTTTACCTGGCCGGGATATGTCATCTCATTCTGTATCTTCTGTGCTATCTCGGCTGAGAGCTGCTCTGTCTGCTTGTCATCAATCTTATCGGCACCTACTATCACACGGAGCTCACGACCGGCCTGGATGGCGTATGTCTTGGTGACGCCGGGATAGGAGAGGGCAATCTTCTCCAGGTCATTGAGACGCTTGATGTATGCCTCAACAATCTCACGACGGGCACCTGGACGTGCACCTGATATGGCATCGCATATCTGTACGATAGGTGCTATGAGGCTGGTCATCTCACACTCCTCATGGTGTGCACCGATGGCGTTGCAGATATCCGGTTTCTCTTTATATTTCTCAGCCAGATGCATACCGTATTCGGCGTGGGCCATCTCGGTCTCCTCATCTGGTACCTTTCCTATATCATGGAGCAGACCGGCACGCTTGGCTTTCTTGGGGTTGAGACCAAGTTCTGCGGCCATCACGGCGCACAGGTTAGCGGTCTCACGGGCGTGTTGCAGAAGGTTTTGACCATATGACGAACGGTATTTCATCTTACCTATCAGGCGGATAAGCTCGGGATGCAGGCCGTGTATGCCCAGGTCTATGGTGGTACGCTTACCGGTCTCGATAATCTCGTCCTCAACCTGTTTCTGAACCTTGGCAACCACCTCTTCAATGCGGGCGGGGTGGATGCGGCCGTCGGCCACAAGCTGGTGCAGTGCCAGGCGGGCAATTTCACGGCGGACCGGATCGAATGCAGAAATCACAATAGCTTCCGGGGTGTCATCGACCACAATCTCAACGCCGCAGGCGGCCTCGATAGCGCGGATATTTCGACCCTCTCGACCGATTATGCGGCCCTTCATCTCATCGTTCTCAATGTGGAATACGGTAACCGAGTTCTCAATTGCTGTCTCGGTGCCGATACGCTGTATGGTCTGGATGACAATCTTCTTGGCTTCCTTGGTTGCAGTCATCTTTGCGTCATCCATTATCTCATTGATGTATGATGCTGCCTCTGTCTTGGCCTCTTCCTTGAGCGATTCAACGAGCCTGTTCTTGGCTTCCTCGGCGGAGAGACCGCTTATTACCTCAAGTTTCTCACGCTCCTGCATCTGGAGTTTCTCAAGTTCCTCCTTCTTGCTCTCAATTACCGACATCTGGTTCTCCAGATTCTCACGTACGGCGTCGGCTTCCTGATGCTTGCGCTGCAGGTCACCCTGGCGCTGGTTAAGCTGCATCTCCTTCTGGCGCAGACGGTTCTCATTCTGTTGGAGTTTCTGGTCACGGGCCTGAACCTCTTTCTCCAGTTCTGCCTTCTTGTTTAGGAACTTTTCCTTAACTTCAAGCAGTTTGTCACGTTTTATGGCTTCTGCCTGGTTCTCTGCCTCTTCCAGACGAATCTGGACTTTCTTATTTAATCTGCTGTTGGACAGGATGTAGGCAACTATGGCGCCGATTAAAAGTCCAACAATTCCTGAAATGATGTATAACATAACTTATCTCCCGTTATAATTATATATAATACGCACTAACCTGCTACGGAAGGGTTGGGAGACCACCCTTCTGACAGGAAAGTGCGCGTAAACCTCTTGATTGTGTCCGAAATCTACTCTGCGTCAGGGATAGAGGCATTTGAAAGGATTGTATCAAGTTCCTTGTCCATCTGCCTGATTTTTTCCCTGTACGGAACCGTATCATTGAAATCCTCCAACATGACGTTTACCATGGCGATATGCACGGCGGCCATCACGTAGTATTTCTCTTCGCTCAACTGCGGAAAATGTTCGCGGTAACGGTTGAGTTTATCGTTGATACGTCTGGCGGCTTCACGGTACAGCCTCTCATCCTTTCTGCGGATGGTCAGAGGGTAATACGTTCCGCCAACCATAAGTTTGATCTCAAACAAATCGTCCATTGCCTCTTCCATATTGTTCAAGCATTTAAAAGTTTGATGCAATGGTCAATCTCACGCACCAGTCCTGAAACCCTGCGTTTGGTGTCATCGATGTCGTGACCCGAAACCTCAAGGACTTTTGACTGTTTCAGATACTGATATGACTGTTTCTGAGCGGACAGTTCTTCATTCAGACGCCGTATCTCCTCATCTTTTGCCTTCAGCTGGATGTTAAGTTCGGAATTACAGTTCTTGACAGTTTCGTACAGGTCCGCCAACTTGCGGATCTTTCCTTCGAACTGCTCTATAAGTCTTGAATCGTCTTCTGTCACGTTCCGGATGTATTATCAGTATTTGATTACAAATATACTCAAAAACAGGAATTCTGTCAATGAATGTACTGTTTTTTATCGGTTTTTGAGCATTTCCCTGGCTGCCTCCAGATCCTCTTTCTTGCGGGGTTCCTTCTTGGCCAGGATCAGGGTGTTGAAAGCGTATTCTGACATCCAGCTCTCACTGAATCCCAGATGCTGCTGATACTGACGGATGTTGAACACGGTCTTGTAACTGGCCTCATCCTTCCATGAGTTATTGGTCATGATCTTGTGGACAGCATCATCAGTCATGGTCTTCAGGGCGTTACGCATGAACGACGGAACGCGGAATTTCCATTTCAGTATAGTACCGACCTGCATCATCAGGTCTGAACTGAAGCCCTGGAACTGGAACATAAACGGCTGCAGCATGTTGACGTTGCGGCAGTTCTTGCGGATGCAGGTGTCAATCTCCTTGAAGAATCCGTCCGATATGCCGTACATCTGTCCCATCATCTTCTTGCAGCGCGCCTTCTCGGCTACGCCCAGTTTGTTACCCTGAGTCTGGATCTTAAGACCACGCTTGAACGTGGCAAGGTCCGGAAGCATATTAATGTTTGTTATTCCCAGATTTCCGGCAATCTCTGCCTGCAGGTAGACACGGATAAGAGTCATAAAGTCCTCCATTCCACCGACGTTTTCCACCTCGTCAGTCTTCTTGCCGAAAAGATTCTTTAAAAAGCCCATATTGCTTTACCTCTTTAATCTTAAACTGTTTTAACCTTATTACTTCTGTAATTTTGCGCGAAAGTAAAAAGAAATTCTTAATTTTGCGCCGTTTTTAAGGAGAAAGAGAATTTTCAATATAATAAACACACTAATTCAAACAAAATGATCAAACTCGGTATTAACGGTTTTGGCCGTATCGGTCGCATGGTTTTCCGTGCTGCTGTTGAGAACTTCGCAGGCGACATTCAGGTCGTAGGTATCAATGATCTTCTGGATCCCGATTATCTGGCTTACATGCTGAAGTATGATTCAGTTCATGGCCAGTTCAACCACGACATCAAGGTTGAGGGTAACTACATGATCGTTGACGGCAACAAGATTCAGGTTTTCGCTGAGAAGGATCCCGTAAACATCACATGGGGTGCTCTGGGCGTTGACGTTGTTGTTGAGTCAACCGGTTTCTTCCTGACCGCTGAGCTCGCTGAGGCTCACATCAAGGCTGGTGCCAAGAAGGTTATCATGTCAGCTCCTTCAAAGGATGCTACTCCTATGTTCGTATACGGTGTTAACGACAAGACATACGCTGGACAGACAATCATCTCCAACGCATCTTGCACCACCAACTGCCTTGCTCCTATCAGCAAGGTCCTGAACGACAAGTTCGGTATCAAGCGCGGTCTTATGACAACCGTTCACGCTGCTACCGCTACTCAGAAGACTGTTGACGGTCCTTCAAAGAAGGATTGGCGCGGTGGCCGTGGTATCCTGGAGAACATCATTCCTTCTTCAACAGGTGCTGCCAAGGCTGTAGGTAAGGTTCTTCCCGTTCTGAACGGCCGTCTTACCGGTATGTCATTGCGCGTTCCCACATCAGACGTATCTTTCGTTGACCTGACTGCAGAGCTTGAGAAGCCTTGCACATACGATGAGATCTGCAAAGCCATGAAGGAGGCTTCAGAGGGCGAGCTCAAGGGTATCCTGGGCTACACTGAGGATGCAGTTGTTTCAACTGACTTCCGTAACGATCCTCATACCTCTATCTTTGACGTTAAGGCAGGTATCCAGCTCGATCCTACCTTCGTTAAGGTTTGCGCATGGTATGACAACGAGTGGGGTTACAGCAACAAGGTTTGCGAAATGGCTCGCGTTATCACAAAGTAAAATGCAAGCCGAGAGTAGAAACAAGTTCACTTGTTTATACCGAGGCGAAGCTTTTACTCAAGGCCGTAGGCCTTAAGTAATTATACCTTAAATAAAAGAAATCCTCGCAGAAATGCGGGGATTTTTTTTTATCTTCGTCCCTGTTATGCGCAATTATGACCTGATAACCATACTGGGCCCCACGGCATGCGGCAAGACCAAGCTGGCAGTGGCCCTTGCTGACCGTATCGGCGGCGAGATACTGAGTGCCGACAGCCGTCAGGTATACCGCGGTATGGATATCGGCACAGGTAAGGATCTGGCTGATTATGATATCAATGGTCATAGGATTCCCTATCACCTTATAGATATTGCCGAGCCGGGTTCAAAGTATAACGTATATGAGTTCCAGGGAGATTTTCTCAAGGCATATCGCGGAGTGGTTGAGCGTGGCTCCCAACCTGTAATGTGCGGTGGAACTGGTCTTTATCTTGAATCGGTCTTGCGCGGGTATCGGCTCATACCAGTTCCGGAGAATCCGGAGCTGCGCAAGTCATTGGAGGGTAAGACTCTGGCTGAACTGACAGGGATACTCAAGGGGTACAAGACCTTGCATAACACTACCGATGTGGATACCTGCAAGCGAGCCATACGAGCCATCGAGATAGAGGAGTGTTACCGCAACACCCCGGTTGAGGCCGGTGGATTTCCTGCGCTGAAAAGCCTGAATATCGGCGTGGACATAAGCCGTGACAAAAGGCGTGAGCTTATCAGCAGCCGTTTGGAACGCCGGTTGCAGGAGGGTATGATAGATGAGGTAAAGGGATTGCTGGACAGAGGGATATCGGCCGATGACCTTATCTATTACGGTCTTGAATACAAGTATGTCACCCTGTTTGTTACTGGGCAGCTTGAATATAAATACCTGCTTCAGGAACTGGAGGTGGCAATACACCAGTTCGCCAAGCGGCAGATGACATGGTTCCGCGGAATGGAACGCCGCGGCATACAGATTGAATGGATTCCTTTTGAATGGTCCATGCAGCAGAAGGTGGACCGTATTGTTGAACTAATGGGAAAATGATAATATGACCGACGAAGAGAGATGGGGAATTGTATATGTCCCGAAGGCAGGTGTCAGCAACTCCTTGAAGCGGTGGAATCAGATCCGAGAGTATCTGGAGTTCCGCAAGGTCAAGTATGATGTGGTGCAGTCCGGTGGAGAGGGCTCTATTGAGCGTATAACCCGCATGCTTATAGATAGCGGCCATCAGACCATAGTTGTGGTCGGAGGTGATGAGGCTCTTAATGACGCCATCAACGCCATTATGTTCTCTCCCCGTGAGATTCGCCAGAACCTTACACTCGGTATAGTGCCCAACGGCATCGGTAATGATTTTGCCAGTTACTGGGGGTTGGAAGTTGACAATTACAAAAAGGCTATTCACAGCATCATTGAGGCCAAGACCAAGAAGATAGATGTGGGCTACTGCTCGTATCAGGAGAACGGCATGGAGCGTGTCCGATATTTCCTTATGTCGGTAAACATCGGACTTGGGGCACAGGCCATACGCCTTTCGGATATCTGCAAGCGGTTCGGAAAAAAGAATCCTGCGTATCTGTTGGCTATTTTCAGCCTGTTTAAGGAGCGCAAGCAGTACAAGATGCGCATTAAGGTAAACAGCGAGGAGATAAATGACAAGATAATGACCATCTGTATAGGCAACTCCCGCGGTTACGGTATGACACCCAGCGCAGTGCCATACAACGGGTGGCTGGATATGTCGGTGGTCTACAGGCCCAAGTTCTGGCAGACCGTGCGCGGACTCTATATGATCCTGCACAACCAGTTCCTCAATCATGAGCAGGTGCGCCCGTACCGTACCAAACAGATAGAGATTCTGGATGCAGACGGCACACTGACCTGCATAGACGGCCGTACGCTGAATCATACATTCCCGCTCAAGGTGTCACTTGAGCCGGCTGTAATAAACTTTATAATTCCCTGAAAGAATGGCAGTTTTTAAGGACTCAGATAATTTTTTCCTGCTGGCCGGCCCTTGCGTGATCGAGGGTGAGGATATGGCCATGCGCATAGCAGACAAGTGTGTGGATATAACATCCCGTTTGGGAATCCCGTATGCTTTCAAGGGCTCGTTCAAGAAAGCCAACCGCTCCCGCATAGATTCATTCACCGGAATTGGCGATGAAAAGGCGCTTAAGATACTGGCCAGAGTGCGTAAGGAGTTCGGAATTCCGGTGGTGACCGATATCCATCGGGAGGAGGATGCCGCTATGGCAGCTGAGTATGTGGATATCCTGCAGATTCCGGCATTCCTATGCCGTCAGACAGACCTGCTTGTGGCAGCTGCCCGTACCGGTAAGACGGTAAACATCAAGAAAGGACAGTTCCTGTCTCCCGATGCCATGCAGTTTGCAGCCCAGAAGGTTGTAGATGCCGGTAATAGGAATATCATGCTGACAGAGCGTGGCAGCACATTCGGCTATCAGGACCTTGTGGTCGATTTCCGCGGTATCCCTCAGATGCAGAAATTCGGTTTTCCTGTAGTTGTTGACTGCACTCACTCACTGCAACGTCCCAACCAGACCAGCGGTGTTACCGGTGGTCAGCCTGAACTGATAGAAACAATTTCCAAAGCTGCTGTTGCAGTAGGAGCCGACGGCCTCTTTATGGAGACTCACATGAATCCCGCAGAGGCCAAGAGCGACGGTGCCAACATGCTACCGCTTGACCTTCTGGAGCCTCTGCTCACCAGACTGGTCCGGATTCGTGCTGCACTTTAATCACCACATTGGGGCAACACATTGGGGACGGTTCCAACACATTGGGGACGGTTCTGATTGTGTTTTTGACACAAGCAGAACCGTCCCCAATGTGTTGGAACCGTCCCCAATGTGTTGCTGATAAATCAGTTAATCATTTCAAATCCCGTGTAAGGAACCAGGGCCTTAGGAATCTTGATGCCCTCAGGAGTCTGGTTGTCCTCCAGGATGGCTGCCACTATGCGCGGCAGGGCAAGAGCAGAACCGTTCAGCGTGTGGCAGAGCTCGGCTTTCTTCTCGCCGGCCTTGCGGTAACGGCATTTCAGACGGTTGGCCTGGTATGTGTCAAAGTTTGATACCGATGAAACCTCAAGCCAGCGGCCCTGTGCCTCGGAATAGACTTCAAAGTCATAGCAGATGGCCGATGTAAAACTCTGGTCGCCGCCGCAAAGACGCAGTATGCGATAGGGGAGTTCCAGTTTCTGGAGCAGGCCCTCTACGTGAGCAAGCATCTCCTTGTGGCTCTCGGCAGAGTGCTCGGGAGTATCAATGCGTACTATCTCAATCTTTGAGAACTCATGCAAGCGGTTAAGTCCGCGTACATCCTTGCCGTAAGAGCCGGCCTCGCGGCGGAAGCACTGGGTGTAAGCGCAGTTCTTTATTGGCAACTGCTTCTCATCCAGGATAACATCACGATAGATGTTGGTTACGGGAACTTCGGCTGTAGGAATCAGATAGAGGTCATCAACCTCACAGTGGTACATCTGGCCCTCCTTGTCGGGCAGCTGACCTGTGCCGTAGCCCGATGCGGGGTTTACTACGGTAGGAGGCATGATTTCAGTGTAACCGGCCTTGTTAGCCTCGGCCAGGAAGAAATTGATAAGTGCGCGCTGCAGCTGTGCACCTTTTCCTATATATACGGGGAATCCTGCGCCTGTTATCTTTACACCCAGGTCAAAGTCAATCAGGTTGTACTTCTTGGCCAGTTCCCAATGAGGAACCTTGGCGTTGGTGTTCTCGGGGTTGCAGGTCCAGTTGCCTACGGTATCCTGTCCGATAACACACTCCTTGAGATTTGACTTGACTACCCAGTTGTCCTCGGCGCATGTGCCCTCCGGAACTTCGGGGTAGGGTATGTTGGGGATAGTGCAGAGCAGGGCGGTCAGATCGTTCTCGGCCTGTTCCTTGCGGGCCTCAAGGTCTGCTGCGGCAGCCTTGAGCTCAGCAACCTGAGCCTTGGCTTGCTCGGCCTCCTCCTTGTTACCGGCCTTCATGGCCTGTCCTATCCTGGCAGCCAGCACCTTACCTTGCGCCAGATTGTTGTCCAACTGAGCCTGGGCCTTCTTTCTGTCGTCATTCAGAGAGATAGCCTGGGCAATTGCCTCCTCGGCATTCTTAAAATGCTTTTTCTTAAGACCTGCAATAACCAGTTCGGTCTGCTCGGTGATCTGTTTGAGTGTCAGCATCGGGATTTGTTTCTATAGTTGTTGAACAAAAAAGGCTCACGCTGATGTGAGCCTCTTTTAAATCTTACAGTCTGTCAGGCCTCAGCTTTCTCCTGAACGGGGATTACTGAAACATAGCTTCTGTCCTTGCGGCCCTTCTTGAACTGAACTACACCGTCAACCAGTGCGAACAGGGTGTGGTCCTTACCCATACCGATGTTCTCGCCCGGGTTGTGCTGTGTACCGCGCTGACGAACTATGATGTTACCTGCTTTTGCATACTGTCCACCCCAAATCTTAACGCCCAGACGCTTGCTGGCAGACTCACGGCCGTTCTTAGAACTACCTACACCTTTTTTATGTGCCATATCTTTCTAGTTTTTTAGGGTTATGCTACTACTTCCTTTACCAGAAGCTCTGTGAACTGCTGGCGGTGACCGTTGAGCTTACGGTAACCTTTTCTTCTTCTCTTCTTGAAGACAATAACCTTGTCACCCTTAACGAGTGCGGTCTTGACCTCACATACTACCTTTGCACCGTCAATGGTGGGGGCACCTACGGTAACCTGACCATCGTTGTCAGCCAGAAGGATCTTGTCAAACTCTACGCTTGCACCGGCCTCAACATCCTGAATGTGGTGCACGAACAGCTTCATTCCCTGTTCAATCTTGAACTGCTGTCCCTGAATTTCAGCAATAACGTACATTAAATCTTGCTTTTATTCTGTTTCTCCGTGGGGTGGTCCGCCCTCTATGCAGACACTTTTCCAACCTCTGCGGCACTAATCGGGCGCAAAATTAGTGTTTTACGCCGTCACCACAAAATATTTTCTGCATTTTTTCTTATAAACAGGATTGCAACAGTTTTGCAACGCCTAATCCTTGCCTTACCGGGTATAATGATTGTACCTTTGTGTCATCAAAAGAAAAAACCGGTATGAAAAGAGTTATTGTTTTGTGCTTTGCTTTATTGGCGCTGTCTGTTGATCCTGTTTCCGTTTGTTCTGCCCAGGATATAATAAGCCGGGACAAAGGGTATGTGACATTCTGGGTTGATGGTGAACTGCCCAATCCAAAACAGTATCGTGCGTACATCGGTCGTGGCGCCTCCACTGGCCAGCAGGTGTTCAAATCCAGCGTTGAAAAGGACAGTTTACTGTTTCTGGAACCGGTTTATGGCAAATCATTCCTTATGGGGACTCCGTTCTTCAACGGTATGGTAAGTGCGTATTCATACCATAATCCCATAGTCCTTTCGCCAGATGTCATCTGGCTGCTCATAAGCCAGGGATTCTCACATTATATTAATGAGAACAGTGAGAGGCTGCGTAATCTTTTCGTTGATTTTGATGGGCGCCGAACGCTGACTGTAGAGACCCGAAAGAATATTTTTGCGCCAGACATGGATTGGGACGCAGTTACGTCCGATTTCGTGAAGGCAGTCCGATCCAATCTCAAACATAAGGATATGGCCGATATGGTGCTGGCCGATTTCTCCACCAGCGGCCAGGCAGAGGTGATAGCGTCAAGAGTCACCTTGATGAATACGGTTGAGAAATACTTTGAGTTTGAGCTGGAGGAAATCATTTGCGGCATTCCCTATATAACGCTTCAGGGTACTCCCGATGACTGGAGAAAAATAGCCGCTAAGGTGCAGCAGTTGCGCAATTATGATATGGGCTGGTGGGCTGATGAACTGGAACCGATAATCAATGAGTTCGTTAAAGCATCCCAGGGTAATCCTGACCGTGAATTCTGGAAATGTATCGTAAAGAAAGTGCGTCCTGGTGAGGTCCGTGGAGTGGGATGCCTGGATTTGGGGGACCAGACTATGTTTGACGGCTGGTTCCTTAAGCTGATGCCTTTTACGGAGAATGGCCGCACGCCTGCTGAGGTTGACCTGACAGCCAGGATGCTGGGCGAGATTTGCGGAACGGATTTCACATACCGTTTACTGGATACTGACGGCAGTGAGATAGGGGCTATACCGATGAAACTGTTTGGCGGCCTGATGGGATGCACTCAGGACCGCAAGACTGCGGCAATAAGCTTCAAGCCTGGCTGGATGGTAAGCTATAACTATGAAGATGTTATTGACAAGCCGCAGTATCCGGGGGGTCTTGATGCCATGGATAAACTCATTAAAGAAAACATCCACATTACGCCCGATATGATGCAGCCTGGCTGGAATGGTCCCATAGATTGTCGCATAGGACTGGATATTGCTACTGATGGCTCTTTTATCATACGGAGTATATATGTTGCTCATGGTTCAGAAGCCGCAAATGAAGAGCTGCGTAAGGCAGTGGAGAAATTGTCTCTCTGGAAGCCCGCTACAATCAACGGCATTCCTGTTCCCTACTACAGCCCATATAAGATAACAATTGATTAGCTATTATTGAATTCTTTAAGTTATAGGAATATGATATTCAAGACCTTTAGAATCCTACTGTCACGTGGCTGGAGAAACGTGATGTACAGTGTGTCATTGCTGGTGTTGTCAATGCTGTCGGTTAACTCCGATGCCCAGGCGGTATCAGATAGCCCTGATATAAGAACGACTCAGTCCAAGGTGGTGGTATCTGGAATCAAACCATCGGCCGGCGATACGATTTCAGGGCTCGTCATAAGTGAAACAGAGGGACCTATGATGTTGGCACGCGTAGAGGAGAAGGATTCCAATGACCGTACAGTGGCCAATGCTGTCACTGATATTAACGGTAAATTCAGTTTCAGGCTTGTTAATCCGTCAGACCGTCTGGAGGTGATATATCTAGGCTATCTTACGGCAGTAAGTGAGTTTACCGGCAACACCATGGATGTGAAAATGGTTATGGACCCCCAAATTATGATAACCGAAGTTGACAGTAGCCTTGCTGCTGTGATGCCGGTTATAGTCCGTGAAGACAGGTATCAGGGAATGCGCGCCCGGGCATACGGGCCTCAGTATCCAAATCACCCGTTACTGGTCATTGACGGCAACATAATTCCGATTTCAGAATTTGATGTGCAATGTCTGGATTCACTGGTATCAGGAAAACTGCAAATGGACAATGAGAACATTGCCAGACTTACCGGCCTCAAAATGCAAGAGATAAAGAAAGTGTCGTTCTTGAAAGACGCTGCCGCTATCGCAGAGTGGGGACAAAGAGGAACTAAAGGGGTTGTAGTGGTTAAGACCAAAAAGGGGGCCAGCCAAATGGCAAGAATGTATAACGATCCTAACAAGTATGCCTGGGAGTCAATAAATGATGAAATACTGAAAGAGAATGCCAAGACAGAGTTGAACTCATTACCCGGAGACGGCCTATACATCCCGTCAGATAACGCCACATACTATTCAATTGAGGATCTCTATAACAACTGGATCCTGAAATGACGCAAAGTGAAACGACCCCTTTGCGTCATTTTTGGTCATTGGAGGGGATAACCCAGGTGCGGAGGCTGGTTATAGGCAACGTTCTGGGTAACTATTGACATCCTGTAAACATGGTCCTGCATCAGGCATGTTACACGGTGACCGGTTGTGTAAGGGGTAGTGAACAGCAACACTTTCGAGGGGTCTGCCTGGCTGCGCACTATGAACTCCTCGCGCCAGTCGCCCGAAAGGTCTGCCAGCAGGCAGGGGTTTGACTTGGTACCGTTATTGAGTGCGGTTCCTGTAAGCGATGCAAAGGTAAACAAACGGTCAATCCGGCCGGTTACTGGATTCCATTTCTCAATCTTTCCGCCGGTTCCGGCTCCGGTTGCATCAAAAAGCTCATCCTGAAGGTCACCGTCCCAGTAAATCCGGAAGTTTACCGATGGCTTTACAGCGGAGATAAGCTCTCCTTTACATGAACGTATACCACCGCTGGCGTTGCTCCACATCTCATGGCCCGGATAGCGCGGGTCGATGTCGGCGGCCAGACCACGGCCGTTGTCGATGCCTTTCTGCTGTGTACCCCACAGGATTGTTCCGTCGGCAGCACGCAACTCATCGCTGAAGGCGGCATTCTTGTCCTCATGGACATCCCAGAACTCCAGCCCAGGACGGCTCGGGTCCAGATCGCCCAGATGTCCGGCATCGCCGTGTCCCAGACGGGTGGAGTAGAGCACGCTTCCGTCCTGGTCTATGGCAGCACCTCCATAAATAATCTCATCATAACCGTCCATGTCGATATCGCCCACAAAAATGTTGTGGTTACCCTGGCCGTAGAGCGGGTCCTGCCTGGATTCGGCCTTGCATATCCATCGCTGACTCAGCGTCTTGCCGTCAAAATCGTATGCCACCACGTAGGCGTTGGTGTAGTATCCGCGACACATCACCAGACTGGGATGTTCTCCGTCAAAGTATCCTACGGCAGCCAGCATGCGCTCAGACCGGTTTCCGTAATTATCACCCCAGCGGTCTGTTATATCCCGCGGGGGATAATAATCAATGGTGGTTATGGCATGTCCGTCAGTGCTGTCAAATACGGTCAGATACTCCGGACCGCTCAGAATGCGGCCCTCGGGGGTGCGGAAATCGGCGGTGGAATGGCCAATAACCGATCCGATGCCGTCAACCGTCCCGTCGGCGGTCTTCATGGCCACCTCGGCACAGCCGTCACCGTCCAGGTCATAGACCATAAACTGAGTGTAGTGTGCTCCGGCGCGGATATTACGCCCCAGGTCAATGCGCCACATGAATGTGCCGTCCATCCTGTAGGCGTCAATATAAACCGGCCCGGTATAGCCTGTGTGTGAATTGTCTTTTGAGTTTGAAGGATCCCATTTGACCACCAGTTCATATCGGCCGTCTCCGTCCAGATCGGCAGTACTCATGTCATTGGCGGTATAAGTGCAGGTAGTTCCGTCGGGCATCCGTACCGGTGCAGGCGTGCGTAATGTGATGGTCTTGTACGGGCATAAAAGGCCGGTGGTGCTTTCACGCACGCTCTCATTATACACAATGAACGGCTCCTCCGTTACACGCTTGCCCAGGAACCCTTTTCTGATACGTATCTGATAATGGGAACTTATACTCCCTTCCCTGTCAACAATGCAAGTGGCGGCATCCCTGTCAACCCTGGCTATTCTCTGTCCGTCACGGTAAAGCGTAAACCTGCAGTTTTCACCGTCAGATTCCAGACTGCGCCAACTGAGCATCACCCCGCTGTCAGCTACTGCCACTGCCAGCCCGTGGTCAATCCGTTCCACCTGCCTTTCGGCCCGCACACCAGCCAGCGGCATCAGCGCCATCATCGCTCCGATCAATGCAATCCTATAGCACATAACCAATAGTTTTTGTGCTGCTAAAATATAAAAAATGACGCAAAGGGAAACGACCCCTTTGCGTCATTTTGCAACGTTTTTGCAATGCTTTTTCCTTGTTGGGGTCTGTATGCAGCATTACATTTGCAGCAAACAATTTTGATATGAAACAGTCTATTGCAAAAAGGTTATTAGGGGTGTCGGTATTAAGTTTGCTGACAGGCGGTGCTATGGCGCAAAACGCCGGTTTTACATTCCATGTTGAGGATCTGGAACCGATAGAACGGACATTCCACTACAGTTCTTCATATAACATTGCCAATACTGTTGTAAAGTACAATGCCACCGATTTCCGTAACGGGGTAATCAAAAGCAGTATTGACGGTGATTCGCTGATTTTTTTCGGCACCAACTCTTTTTATAAGGGATTGATCAATGCATATGCCAGTCATAGGGCAGTCATATTGTCTCCCGATGTGATATGGCTGCTTATCAGTCAGGGCTTTGCAGCCCATGTGAACATTAACTCCGAGGAACTCCGGGACAAGATAGTTTATCATCAGGGCAAGAAGACACTTGAGGTGGAATCTCCCAAAAACCTCATTTATGAAACAGACAAGGTTAACTGGGACTCAATATTCAGTGTATTTGAAAATCAGATAAGAAGCAATACAAAGAATCAGATTGCCGATATCATAACCGCCGATTTCAGCACTACAGGTATGACTGAAAAGATTGCATCGCAGATAACACTGATGGAATCGGTAAAAACCTATTTTGAATACAAGGTGATGACAGTAGGATGCGGAATACCGGATGTCACCTTGACTGGAACTCCCGATGACTGGCGCAAGGTAAGGGAGAAGACCCAGTCCCTGAAAGGATATGGAATGGACTGGTGGATAGATAGCCTGGATCCTATACTTAAACAGTTTGTGGATGCGTCCCAAGGTACAGTTGACACGGAGTTCTGGACGGAGATGGTGGGATCGGCCAATACCAGAAAAATAGGTTGTGGAATACCCTCCAAGGATGCGGTCAATACGGAACTGATGTTTGACGGTTGGTTTACTACATTCTATCCGTATAATGCATTCGGCGACAGGATTTCCGGTATGTTGACGTACAACGCCAGACTGCTTCCGGAAGTTGTGGAGACACCTTTCGTCTATGAAGTCCGGGATTATGACGGGACTGTTCTGGCCAAGTACGATATGCAGCTTTATGCAGGCATAATAGGCCTGAGTGAAGATCCGGCAAATGGAGCCTTAAAGCCGGAGATAGGCTGGATGGTGCGTTGCATCATGTCTGATGAGGAGCGTGATTACTATTACGACAACATAAATACGGATATCCCTGATGTTTTTGCAGTACCACTTCAAAATGATGAGAATACAGTAAACAGACTCATCACCTCTTCGGCAAACTTCAATGAAAAAACATGGGAACGACAGACTCCATTAGTGGTTGTTGATGGCAACATGGCAGATGTTGACGGAAAGAAACTGTGGAAAATGATTGAAGACGATGAATTTACCCATCAGGAAGCGGCGGAGCTTCTGGGTCTGGAAACCAGTCAGATAACGAATATTTCATTCCTGAATCCTCCAGCATCAACTGCAATTTGGGGAATGCGCGGTATAAATGGTATAATTGAAGTAAAGACCGTGATGACAGGAGAGAGGGCAAGAATGTATAACGATCCTAACAAGTATGCCTGGGAGTCAATAAATGATGAAATACTGAAAGAGAATGCCAAGACAGAGTTGAACTCATTACCGGGAGACGGCCTATACATCCCGTCAGATAACGCCACATACTATTCAATCGAGGAACTCTATAACAACTGGATCCTGAAATGACGCAAAGTTAAACGACCCCTTTGCGTCACTTTTTGTCAGCGGAGTTTGTTGGACTCAAAGTGGCGGCGGATGGAGGTGAAGTAGAAGATGAGTCCGAATAGGTTGACTGCCCAGGCGGCCCAGAAGGCGCTGTGGTAACCGAAGTATTCGGAAAACAGGCCACCTATGAGTACGCCCAAGCCTACGCCGGCATCCCAGGAGGTCAGGATGGATGAGTTTGCGGTGCCGCGCTGCGAGTGCTCGGCCAGGTTGATGAACATGGTCTGGAAAGCTGGGTACATGTGGCCGTTGCCCAAGCCTATTATCAGAGCGGCGCCGTAATAGCCGATAGGATTGTGCAGGGCGGCAAACAGCAGGTAGCCGAATATGCTGACCGATACGCCCATTGTGGCGTTGCGTGAAACCTTGTTCTCACGCAGGGCATGAGCGCCGGTAAGTCGTGAGAGTATGAGTCCGACGGCGCAGAGACCAAAGAAAAGTCCCGTTCCACCGGTGATTCCCAGTTCCTCTTTGCCGTAAATGGCCACGTAAGTGGAGAGCACTCCGTAACTGAATGCAAAACATGCAATGCCAATAGCCTCACGCCAGCCGTGAAGCAGGAAGAAACGGTCCAGTGAGAGCACTTTCTTTTCCGTAACAAAGTCACGCTTGGGCAGGCGTATGGAGAGTTCCAGAATAAGACCGATGAACGATGCGGCAAGCGAAACCCAGAAAAGCGCCTTGTAACTGCCGCCGAAGGCGCCCAGAAGTACGATTGCAAGGGCAGGTCCAAGTGCCATTGCCAGGTTGTTGCTCAGACCGTAGTAACCTATGGCCTCGCCGCGGCGGGAAGAGGGTACAACATCAATGGCCACAGTGCTGGCCGCAACGGTGGTGGCCCCGAAAGGAGCGCCGTGCAGGGTGCGGAATATGGCGAATGCAGCCAGTGAACCTGCTACTATATAGCCCACGAATATGCTGAAAAAGAGAGCGCCGCAAACCACCAGCACCGTCTTGCGCGGAAAACTGTCCACCATATAGCCGCTGAACGGACGGATGATCAGTGCCATGATGGTATAGCCGGTAAGCACCATTCCTATGGTATCCTTGGTGGCACCGAATGTCTCGCTAAGGTATAGTGGCAGCAGCGGAACAATGAGCATAAAAGAGAAATGGACCAGGAAGTTGGTGGTCCATATCTTTATGTAATTGGCGTTCCAAAGCTTATCCCTGGTCATTTTGCACCACAGATTTCCTGCATGAGATGTGCCGTTTCCAACGCATCTTTTGAATAGTAGGTTGCACCTATTGCCGATGCGATATCGGGGGTCATTACGGCACCTCCCACTATGATGGGGCAGGTGATACCGTTGGCGCGCAGATACTCAATGGTCTCTTTCATGGAGTCAACGGTGGTTGTCATGAGGGCGCTGAGTCCTACTGCATTCGGCTTTTCATTTACAGCTGCCTCAAGTACGGTCTCCTTGGGGACATCCTTACCCAAATCTGTCACGCTGAATCCGTGACTCTGCACCACAACCTTGACTATGTTCTTGCCTATGTCATGGACATCGCCCTTGACGGTGGCAATGATCATGTGACCCTTTGACGGCTCGTCATCACCCTTGGTGCCGAACTGCTCGGATATGACGGCAAACGCCAGCTTGGCGGCTTCGGCCGAACGTATAAGCTGGGGCATGAACACCTCGTTGCGGGCAAAACGGGCACCTACTTCACCAAGTGCCGGAATGAGAACCTCGTTTATTATGCGGTCCTTGCCAAGATCCGGCATCTCACGCTCTATGCATTCCTTAACGCGGTCCTTAAGGCCTTGCGCGACAGCGTTGTAGAGGTTATCTGCAACCTGCTCATCGGATGCCTGGGTGTTGAAGTAAATGAATCCCGCGCAACCGGGGTCATTGCCGGTGAGCGCCATCGATGCACGCACGGTGGCTACTGTCTCGCGGTCCAGCGGGTTCATTATAGGCATATCCAGACCGTTCATGAACGCCATAGCCAGGAAGTTGCGGTTCAGGGTTCCGCGCTCCGGAAGTCCGAATGATACGTTGGAAAGGCCAATTGTGGTGAGAACCCCCAGTTTCTTGAGAGCAGAAAGCGTATCGATTGTAATCTTGCCATATTGAGGGTTGGACGATATGGCCATAACCAGACCGTCAAATACCAGAAGGCGGCGGTCAATTCCCATACTTTCTGCCTCCCGGATGATGCGGTGGGCTATCTCAATGCGGCCCTCGCAGCTTTCCGGTACGCCGCGTTCATCAAGCGGCAGAGTTACTGACGGGGCCTGATAACGGGCTATGATGGGCAGCAGGCGTGACATTGACTCCCGGGCTCCGTTGACCGAGTTGATCATGGGCACACCGTTGTACAGACGTATGGCGGCCGATATAGCCTCGGGGTTTGACGAGTCAAGCTGCAACGGCAGGTCGCAGACCTCCTGTACCTTACGTACCGCCTGGCACAGAAGCGCCTTTTCATCGGAGTTGGGTACGCCGCAGTTAAGGTCCAGGAAATCGGCCCCGGCATCCTTCTGGGCAAGTGCCTCGTGCTGGAGGTACTCAAAGTTGCCTTCGGCAAGTGCGGCCTTGAGCTTTTTCTTGCCGGTGGGATTGAGTCGCTCACCGCATATCAGACCTTTGTCAAGCTTGAGCAGTATGGTGGATGAGCAGATATATGTGCCGTCCGGTTTTGAAATCTCCGGTGCGGGCTGTCCCTTATAGACAGATATGGCCTTGATGGTGGATGGCGATGTTCCGCAGCAGCCTCCTATGATGGAGGCGCCGGCCGCAATGAGGTCCTTGGCGGCAGCGGCAAACTGCTCATCGGTCCAGTTGTAGACCACCTCACCTCCACGCATCTCTGGCAGGCCTTTGTTGGGCTGGGCCAGAATAGGGCAGGTGGCGAACGGTTTCATGCGGCGGACCACTTCAATCACGCCTGCGGGGTTGGTGGAGCAGTTCACGCCCAGAGCATCGACACCGAGCGATGAAAGTGTCAGCGCCACAATCTCCGGGGTGGAGCCGGTAAGCGTGCGGGCCTGCTCATCGAAAGTCATTGTGGCGAATATGGGCTTGCTGCATACGTCGCGTATGGCCAGTATGGCGGCACGCAGCTCGTAGAGGTCACTGAATGTCTCCAGCAGGTAACCGTCAACGCGGTCACATGTATATTCTGCAACCTGACGGTAGTTGTCATACGCCTGCTCAAAGGTGAACTGGCCTACCGGCTCCATGAGCTGGCCCGATGTGGATACATCGAACATCACCATTGCGCGGTCAGCTACGGCGGTGCGGGCGTTCTGTATGGCCGCATCGGCTATCTGCTGCCATGTGAACTCATTGGACTGCCATTTGGCGGGGTTAAGCTCAAAAGAGTTGCAGGTTATGTATTGCGCTCCGGCCTCCAGATAGTCGCGGTGCATCTGCTGCACGCGGGAGGGATTGGTTATGTTGAGTGCGGCCACTCCCTGATGCTTATGCTCGGGGTCACGGGCATCGGCCAATACGGTTCCCTGGGCGCCGTCAAATATCTGTATCTTGTCTATTGTCATTCTGTCTTTCAGGTGGTTATTTAAAGAATCCCGATGCCACGTAGCCGATGTTGTCCATCAGTTTGCCTATAAACTCGCTCTTGTTCATGGAGTAGATATGGATGCCGTCCACATCGTTGGCAATCAGGTCCAGGATCTGGTAGCTGGTGAATATCAGACCAATCTCCTCGATGGCGGCCTTGTCATCCTTATAGCGGTCAAAATAGTTGCGCAGCTTGAGCGGTACGTTGCAGCCTGTGACCTGTATCATGCGGTCCAGCTGGGCGTAGTTGGTAACAGGCATTATTCCCGGGATTATAGGCACCGTGATGCCGGCCTTGCGGGCCTTGAGCAGGAAGTGGTAGAACACCTCGTTGTCAAAGAACAACTGGCTGTCAAAGAACTCCATTCCGGCATCCTGCTTAATCTTCATGAATTCAATGTCGGTAGTCAGGTTGGCTGCCTCGGGATGCTTCTCGGGGTAGCATGCTCCGGCTATTCCGAAACTGCTATTATACTTGCCTTTTATATACGATGCCAGATCGCTGGCGTGCTTGAAATCGGAGAATATGGGTGTGGTGGTATCCTTAGGTATGTCTCCGCGCAGAGTGAGGATGTTCTCAACACCATAGTTCATCAGCTCATTGCAGACGCTGTCCACCTTGTCACGTGTGGAAGCCACGCAGGTGAGGTGGGCCAGGGGCTGTGCGCTGGTGTTGTCCTTTATGGTCTTGGCTATCATGGCGGTGTTGGACAGGGTGTTGCCCAGGGCTCCGTAGGTTACGCTGATGTAATCGGGGGAGTATTTGCCCAGCTGCCTGATGGTTTTGTCTATCAGGGTAAAGGTGTCCTCCTCTCTCTTGGGAGGGAAAATCTCGAATGAAAGGGTTTTTTTCTTGGCAAGAATCTCAGAAATCTTCATTACTGTTATTGGATTTGGATTATTTGTTCAGGTATTTTTCGGCTTCGATGGCGGCCTTGCATCCGCTGGCTGCTGCGCATATGGCCTGACGGTAAACGGGGTCTGCCACATCACCTGCGGCAAACACACCCGGAACGTTGGTCACGGGGGTACCGTTCAAGGTCTTGATATAGCCGTTTTCATCGGTCTCTATCCAGGGCTTGAATACATCCGAGTTGGGCTTGTGGCCGATGGCCAGGAAGAATCCGTCAATTTCACGCTCGTAGTGCTGCTCGGTGGGCAGGCCCAGGTCCTTGACCAGCTTGATGCCCTGCACCTTGCTCTCTCCGGTAAGGCCTTCGGTGTTATGGCCGAAGAGGACCTCTATCTTGGGGTTCTCAAGCACGCGTTTCTGCATTATGTCGCTGGCACGCAGGTAGTTCTTGCGGACGATAAGATAGACCTTACTGGCAAGTGTGGCCAGATAGGATGCCTCCTCACATGCGGTATCGCCGCCGCCAACAACTGCAACCACTTTTTTGCGGAAAAAGAATCCGTCACAGGTGGCGCAGGCGCTTACACCGCGGCCGGCATATTTCTTTTCATCCTCCAGACCAAGATACTTGGCGGTGGCACCGGTGGATATGATTACGGTATCGGCCTGCAGTTGTGAGCCGTCATCGATGGTGACGGTGTAGGGGGCCGATCCAAAGTCCACTGCAGTTACAATGCCCATGCGGATTGTGGCGCCGAACCGCGCAGCCTGGGTGCGCATATCCTCCATCATGTCATAGCCGCTCACTCCCTGCGGATAGCCCGGGAAATTCTCAACTACAGTGGTGGTTATCAACTGGCCGCCTGACTGCGGACCCTCGTAGAGCACGGGGTTCAGATTGGCGCGTGAAGCATAGATAGCTGCGGTGAATCCGGCGGGTCCGGATCCGATGATAAGGCATTTTACTCTTTCCATATATTGTTCTGTTTTATCTCAAATCAATGATTTCGGCATCCTTGTAATCCTTTACGGGACATGTGAATACAGCCTTGTCAAACTTCTGTCCGGGCTTGTATTCCGTAACCTTGGCCGATGCCGATATGCCGCCAAGTTCCTTGTCAAACTCAACCTGAATGTTCCGGATTGCGTATGTACCGGCATCAACTTTTATGCTGACCTTGCTGATGCCCTCAACGCTGCGCTCCGGATTGGAGGCTGTAAGGACGAACGTATCCGTTCCGTTTCCGCTTACGCTGAATCCCTGATGTTTCTCAATCAGGCTGATGATGTCGTAGCGGGCTTTCTCTTCGGGGGTAGGCTCTGTGATGTAAATCTCCTCGATGCCGTCACCAAAGTCTTTGCCGTTCCACATGGTCTTTCCGTCAAACCATAGCGTGTTGTCTTCCATCTGTGCATAAAAACCGGTTCCGGACATCCTGATCACCATTTCCATGTGCTCGGTGGTACCCTCATTCTTAACCGCCGCATCCAGGGTCATGGAGATGCTTCCGTCCTTCTTCAGCTTGGAGACGGTGTTCTGCAACAGTCTGTCCGCACTGTTCTGGGCTGACAGGGGCAGTATGCAGAAAGCAAATATGAAGAGCAGATATTTACGCATTGTCAAAGCAGATTGTAAGTTTCAAGTATGCGGTCCAGCTGGGTGTCATCCATAACCAGGACAGGGCGCGGTTTGCTTCCGTCGGCCTTGCCTACTATTCCGGTGGCCTCCAGCTGGTCCATAAGACGTCCGGCGCGGTTATAGCCTATGGCAAACTTTCGCTGTATGAGTGAAGTTGATCCTGACTGGCTGGCAACGATAAGACGTGCAGCATCGGCGAACATGGGATCGAATTTGCCCATTTCAACGCCGCCTTCAACCGGACCTGACTCATTCTCATCAACATACTCCGGCAACGGATACGCCTCTATGTATCCCTGTTGACGGCTGATGTACTGGCATATGGCATTGACCTCGGGAGTGTCAACAAATGCACACTGTACTCGTACCGGATCACTGCCTGACAGGAACAGCAGGTCTCCACGGCCGATAAGCTGGTTGGCTCCCGGACGGTCCAGAATAGTGCGTGAATCTATCATCGAACTCACACGGAATGCCATACGGGCAGGGAAATTGGCCTTGATGGTTCCGGTTATGATGTTTGTAGTAGGACGCTGGGTCGCTATTATCATATGAATACCTACGGCACGGGCCTTTTGGGCGATTCGTGCGATAGGCATCTCTATATCCTTGCCGGCGGTCATGATAAGGTCACCGAACTCATCTATCACAACTACGATGTACGGCAGATAACGGTGTCCTTTCTCGGGATTCAGCTTACGGTCCTTGAAGAGGTTGTTGTATTCGATTACCGAGCGGACATTTGCATCCTTGAGGAGTTCATACCGGTTATCCATCTCAATACACAGTGACTTGAGGGTGTGAATGACCTTTGTGGTATCGGTTATGATGGCATCTGCGTCATCAACATCAGGCATTTTGGCAAGGAAATGCTTGATTATGGGCGAATAGATGCTGAACTCAACCATCTTGGGATCAACCATGACCAGTTTGAGTTCTGCCGGATGTTTCTTGTATAGCAGGGAGGTTATCACGCAGTTAAGACCCACGGATTTACCCTGACCGGTGGCACCGGCTACCAGCAGGTGGGGCATCTTGGCAAGGTCAAACATGAACACCTCATTTGTTATCGTGCGGCCAAGTGCAACAGGCAGTTCCATCTTGCTCTCTGCGAACTTGCGGCTGTTAAGTATGGATTCCATTGATACCATTACGGGTCTGGCGTTAGGAACTTCGATGCCGATGGTGCCCTTGCCGGGAATCGGGGCTATGATTCGGATGCCTAGAGCGGCCAGACTCAAAGCAATGTCAGCTTCAAGATTCCGGATTTTTGAGATACGGACACCGGCAGCAGGCGTAATCTCATACAAGGTTATGGTGGGACCTACAGTCGCGTTGATGGTTGCAATCTCAATGCCGAAATCCTGTAAAACCTTTATGATGCGGTTTTTATTTGCCTCCTGCTCCTTCTCGTCAATCGCAGGTGCGTCATTGTCATAATGCTTGAGCAGGTCAAGGGTGGGGAACCTGTAATGAGACAGGTCCAGACGGGGATCGTACGGCTCCTGAATCCTGCCGTCCGCTTTTTCAATCTCATCGGCTGTGGTTATTGTCATCTCAATGTCCTCTGCCGGAGATTCCGTCTGGTCTTTATCGCCTGTGACTGCTGATTCCTGAGTGGTGTCGACTGGCGTGATAACGTCCGGTTTGACATCATCCGGATCTTCATCTATATCGTCATCATAATTCTGAACCGGATCAGGGTCCTCTGTGGTTTCTTGTGAGTCCGTGTCATTGGCAGTTGAAACCTCCTGCCGATGTCTGTGCAATCCGCGTTTCATGCGGTCTGCGCCATTACGAATGATCTGAATGGTATTCCTGGTGAGATAGATACAGTATAGAAGCATGGTCAGGGACAACAGTAGCAGAAGTCCCAGAACGCCTATCCTGTCACATAGGAAAGTGGTGGCATTCATGCCGTGAACTCCACCTGGCAATATGAATGAGTCTTGCATTATGCCGGTGTGCTTTATCCCTAAAAGAGCCCAGTGAAGGAATACCGAAAGCCATAATAGGAGAAATGTACAACTTACAAACCATCTGGACAGTCTGAAATGTGTTATACGCATCATGTTCAGGCTGCATGCGGTCAGGAACACAGCAACCAGAACCGAAGGCAGGCCCAACCAACCGTTTACCATCGTTTCAGCCAGCCTGGCTCCTATGCCTCCTGTCTTGTTGCCTATTTCACCAATACCGTTATCCACTACACTCTGGTCTACACCGCCGTTGAAAAGAAACGAGACATATGCGCCGAAAACAAAGATAGAGATGACGGCCAGGATGGCTCCGCAAGTAAAAAGGAAGGTTTCGTTACGGAATGTATCGGATATGTTTGTCAGACTGAACTTACGTTCCGGCTGCTGGATGCCGGTACGTTTTCCGGTCTCTTTCCTGGTGTTGCTCATATGTGGTTTAAAACGTATATTTTTTACTAATGTGCAAAGGTAGGAACTATTTGTGATAATAAAAAATCAAAATAGGGCGGGCTTATCGACGATTTGTGACTATTTTTGCAACCGATAATAATTTGATATGGATAAGCAGACGGCATTGGACAAAAACAATATTGAACTGGTGACGGTTGCCGCCGAATACTGCTCTTTTCTGGAACAGGCCTATGACAAGGAACCTGCAAGGGTGCTGGACGTACTATCAAAACTGTTGCCACTGATTTATCTCAAGGCCTCGATGGTTACATGTCCCGAGCCTGAAGGCTTGTACTTGGAGGAGACTGTCACTGAAGCGGATTATATTGAATTAAGAGGACTGCTGGCACAAAAACTCGGTGAAAACGATGATTATCTTGAAGTTTTTGTTGAGGATATGAAATACAGCGACACCCCGGTACGCAAATGCATATCGGAGGATCTTGCAGATATATATCAGGCACTCCGTAACTTTGTACAGTCATACCGCAGCGGATTGGATGAAGTGATGGCAGAAGCAGTTGCAGTATGTGTGGAAGGCTTCCGCACATATTGGGGGCAGACTCTGGTCAATACCCTCAGGGCCATCCACTATGTCAGATACAACTCAGACCTGAACATTGACGATCCTTTGTATGATTGAACTTCCCGACAAGATAGATAAATCATATCTGGCTGACAAACCGAGAGTGGTGTTTGACGGCATAATTGAGGAGATAGATACGGAAGAAAAAGCCTGTGCAGCCATCGGGATCCTGTCCAAGGAGAGCATCGTCGGATTCGATACGGAAACCAGACCCTCCTTTACCAAAGGCGTATCACATAAAATAGCCCTCCTGCAGTTGTCAACAGACCGTCACGGTTATCTTTTCCGACTGAATAAGATAGGAATACCGGATTGCATTGCTGATTTCCTTTCCGACCCCAAGGTAAAGAAGGTTGGCATATCAATTAAGGATGATTTTCATTCACTGTCAGGCAGACGGAAACTAAATCCTGCAGGATTTGTGGAATTACAGGAATTATGCGGTGAAATGGGGATAGAAGAGAAGGGCTGCAGAAATTATATTGTCTGCTTTTTGACGAGAGAATCTCTAAGAACCAGCAACTGAGCAACTGGGAGATTGACTCCCTGACGGAAAGTCAGCGGCAGTATGCAGCCATAGATGCCTGGGCATGCCTTAGGATATACAAATATGTTTCGGAACTGAAAAAGACCGGCCAATACAGAATCATAAAGAGATATGCAGAAGAGAGTGGTACTGAAGAAAGGTAAGGAGGAATCACTCCTGCGTTTTCACCCTTGGATATTCTCGGGTGCCATTGCTGATATCAAGGGTACCCCGGATGAGGGCGATATCGTTGACGTATATACCCATGACGGCAAATGGATTGCTGTCGGGCATATCCAGGTCGGCAGCATTGCAGTACGCGTATTGTCATTCAGACAAGAGACGATTGATTCGGATTTCTGGTACAGAAGGCTTAAGGTGGCATATGACCTGCGCAGTTCGTTGGGACTGACGGACCGTGAAGACCATAATATCTACCGCCTGGTTCACGGTGAGGGAGACAATCTTCCGGGTCTGGTTATAGATATCTATGGCCATACGGCCGTTCTTCAGGCCCATTCGGTCGGAATGCACTGTAACCGCATGGATATAGCTGAGGCTCTTATGCTTGTCATGGGAGACCGTCTTAATGGCATTTATTATAAATCCGAAACCACATTACCATTCAAAGCGGACATAGAACGTGGAAACGGATATATTATGGGAGGCCCTTCCGACGACACTCCCCTTGAGTATGGAATGAAAATGCCCGTGGATTGGATCAACGGGCAGAAGACGGGCCTTTTTATAGATCAGCGTGAGAACCGGGCACTTTTGGAAAGATACTCAAAGGGACGCTCTGTCCTGAATATGTTCTGCTATACCGGCGGTTTTTCACTTGCCGCTCTCAGGGGTGGTGCCAAACTGGTCCATTCGGTGGACAGTTCGGCGCGTGCTATTGAACTGACCGCGGGTGGAGTGGAGGATAATTTCCCCGGCGATACACGTCATGCCGCTTTTGCTGAGGATGCTTTCAGGTTTCTGGAACGCATGGATTCCATATATGACCTTATTATATTGGACCCGCCCGCATTTGCAAAACACAAGGATGCCCTTAAACATGCGTTGATAGGATATCGTCGCTTAAACCAGAAAGCGATGGAGAAAATACAGCCCGGAGGTATTCTCTTTACATTCTCATGCTCTCAGGTGGTGAGTAAGGAGCAGTTCCGCACCGCTGTCTTTACGGCTGCGGCACAGGCAGGGCGCAGTGTGAAGATTCTTTATCAGCTCCATCAGCCTGCAGATCATCCTATCAATATTTTCCATCCTGAGGGTGAATACCTGAAAGGATTGGTGCTTTCTGTGGAATAAGTGTGAAAAAATGTTAAATGTCGAGTTTTTTATTCTGAATAAGAGTTGTATATAAATTAAAGACATATCTTTGCTACGTGTTTTTCATGGTATTAGATTTAATTTGAAAACGAGTTGTCGGGATGACAACTCGTTTTCTGCTTTTGGCGGATTATCCGCCAAAAGCAGAAACGAGTTACTTCCCTTTTTTTATTTCGCTCCGCGAAAGGCCGTCCTCCGGACGGGTTCGGGCTACGCCCTCAGTTAAATTGTTTTAGGCGGATAATCCGCCTAAAGCAGAAACGAGTTACTTCCCTTTTTTTATTTCGCTCCGCGAAAGGCCGTCCTCCGGACGGGTTCGGGCTACGCCCTCAGTTAAATTGTTTAAGGCGGATTATCCGCCAAAAGCAGAAACGAGTTACTTCCTTTTTTTATTTCGCTCCGCGAAAGGCCATCCTCCGGACGGGTTCGGGCTACGCCCTCAGTTAAATTGTTTAAGGCGGATTATCCGCCAAAAGCAGAAACGAGTTACTTCCTTTTTTTATTTCGCTCCGCGAAAGGCCGTCCTCCGGACGGGTTCGGGCTACGCCCTCAGTTAAATTGTTTTAGGCGGATAATCCGCCAAAAGCAGAAACGAGTTACTTCCCTTTTTTTATTTCGCTCCGCGAAAGGCCATCCTCCGGACGGGTTCGGGCTACGCCCTCAGTTAAATTGTTTTAGGCGGATTATCCGCCAAAGCAGAAACGAGTGTTTAAATACCATTTTTCATTATCTTTGTGGTTGTATG